>Ga0256844_10000226_pt1 | contig 22626 bp, 43 predicted proteins | sample MusselsmetaG_FD_189100 | JGI IMG/M metagenome (GOLD analysis project Ga0256844, IMG submission 189100) | Mussel associated microbial communities from hydrothermal vent at the East Pacific Rise, Pacific Ocean - Mussels | ecosystem: Host-associated > Mollusca > Shell > Unclassified ... | reverse complement strand
TAGCTAATTTTATTAGTGATTCATCGTTTCTTACTGAGGTATCAACCAAATCCTTTATAATCGGACCGATTAACGCCCAATCACCAACGTGTCTTATCATTTTTCTAATTTCTGCGATTAAACCAGAAATACTTTTTTTCCGTGTTTGTTGATTATTGTAAATATCTTTAAACAAAGATGACATATCCTTTCCAGGAAATAATTCAAAATCTGTGTTACTCATAATGTATTCTTTATTATATATATAGAAATACGAAAAAACCCAACCTTACGGGGTTGGGTTTAGTACTAATCCAGTCACTTTAAATTACGACTGGATATATTGAATTCTCTAATTAGTAAGTATCTTACTTCACTTATACATATTGAAAATAAAAATTTATTGTGAGTTATCCCAAAATAAATCTTCCTGTTCGGTAAATTCTCCTGTATCTAAGTATTCGTTTAACATTCTCTTTTGATGTACTTTCATTGTATTTACAACTTTCGTGATATAATGAGTTTTACAATCTGTCATTTCACGTATCAGTAGGTACAAATGTTTTTTATTGAAATTTTCGATGTATTGACTTCTTCTGAATAATTCAAGAATCGCATCAGCGATTTGGATATCTCTTTTTTTAGAAAAAACTCTGGTTAAATTTTTATCCCAATATTCCAACATAATTTCTTTGAATTCTGCGAACTCACCACCTTCTTGAACGGCATAATGGTCATTTTCTGGATTCCAAGTTTCCGGCATTTCTGATAAAAGAGCCGTTTGTTTCCAACGCTTATAATTACCGTTGTTCTTTAAGATTAAATGATTTTTGGCGATAATAGTAAAATAAGAAAATGCTCTACCTTTTCCTGGTTGGAACATATGCATTTTTTCTACCATCACGGAAACAACTTCTGTTTGTACATCAAGTTTCGGTACATCGAAGTATGAGAATTTAAAAGTGTTCATTACGTTTTCAGCCAATTTCTCAAATGGAAATTTTATTCCTACTTCATAGATTTTACTTCTTACTGCCGGATCATCACACGCATTATATTCAATAATTGCATCTTGTGCAGGTGTTCCAAAATATATTTTTGATTTTTTTCTACGTGGTTTTTTTAATTTACGTGGTTGTGGTTGAATTTCGTCTATCATAGTGATTCTACTAAATATTTAATAAGATTATTAATATCGGAAAAGGCTGAACCTACTTCATCATCTTTCTCAAAAACCCCTCTTTCATCAATCTTTCTCATATTCTTCAATGTTTCAGATAACTTGACTATTGTTGTGTTTTTGTTAGTAGAAATAATATCGTCTAACTGTTCCGTTTGTTTTAAAAGGTTACGGATGAAAATCGCCATAATAAGTATAACCAATCCCATTCCCATAATTACATATTCCATTCTTTGTATTTTTTTTAATTTGTGACATAAGAATATTACACAAATTGTGATTTACAAAATGTGTAATATTAAAGTTTAATGTTACTGTGTTTTATTAGTTTATATTTAAGTTATAACCACTAAATTTTTTCAAATAATTGGTTATAGATGTACCATAAGAATCGTGTTTAATTTTACCATTCCTAAAGTATTTCATTACAGAACCAGCTCCACCTAAATGTGCTGCGGCTAAAATACCACTTTCTGTAATAAGAACACTATCTATGATGTGTCCTTCGTATTCTTGTATTACAACTTTTAATTTCCTTTTATTAGTTCTCAATAATCTTCTCATTGCAGTTTCCTGTAATCTTGGATTACTAAGAAATTCATCAGGAGTTGTTTCAATTTTCAATCCAGTTAAGGTGGTCATACCGAATTGGTATCTACCTAAGTAACCTAATGAATTGGTAAGGTCATATCTGTTACCACTTTCTCGTTTACCGATATCGTGTAGAAAATCCCTCAAATATTTAGGAGTATCCATCTTTATGGTAATCTCGGATAAATGTACCGTTTCAATTACGGGTGGTACAAATTCTTGTGATATTTTCAAGGGTATTAAACCCCATAGAATAAAAATAAATTTTTTCATTTAACTAATATACGATTAAAAATTGACATAACCAAGAAAAAGGTGAATTATTTTAAGATTCACCTGGTTCTCCGAAGTATTTGTAATATTTTTGTTCTGTTTTTTCAGGTTTGGGTATATCGTTTACTTCAATTCCGTACTTGTCACCAATTTTTTTATATTTCACCTCTACTCTTTGGTTGAATTCTGTAATATCAAGAACGTCTGATTCTATTAACATTTCTAACATAGTTTGAATTCGGATAGTATTCGCAATTATTTGAATACTCTGTGAGTTGATTATTTCATCCTTCGTTAATTTCATTTATAAGAGTTTTTATATCCGATGGATTATCATTTCCGTATAGTAAATCACCAAATTGTTTTTTAATTGTTTTTTCTGAGAAACCCATAGCGTGTGCCATACGAATACATACTATTTTATATTCAGAAATGTTCATACCATCAGGAACTGTAAATTCTATTGATGATGCTTCTCTTACATTATCTGCTTCCGTGTACTTAAATATAAATTTTCCCATGATTACAAGATTTTACATCCATATTCTAACAATGGTAATGCTTTTTTGAATTTCATCATTTCAGTATTTCCATCTGGAAGTTGTACCATTACTTTTTCGTTTCTACCGATTTTCTTTGTACGTACCATTGTTGCTGAATATCTACGAGAACTATGATTCATTAGAATTCCATTTAAGTGGTCGATTTCGTGTTGAACACAAACACATTCTAAAAGACCTTCATCTTCGAAAAATTCATTTGAATCTTTCCATTTTGATTTGGTTGGACCAAATTCAATAATACCAAGATTGTCTGTTTCAACTTTTACTGTTTTGTAACGAATTGTTTTTTGTGGATTCTTTACCGATTTCGGTATTGATAAACATTGTTCTACATATGCAATTGTATCAGTAGATGTTTCAATGATTCTTGGATTTACTAAAACCAATTCATCAATCACATTTACTAAACACATTCTTGCACCAAATCCAATTTGATTTGCGGATAATCCAACCCCACCAGATTTTGAAAGAGTAGATTTTAATTCAGTTGAAATATTATCAACCACATCTTTATCTAAATCTTTTTGTTCGAGTGATTTTCTCAATTCTGTTTTGTTCGTAACGATTTTCATATTTTTATTTTTGATTTATATATTTTCTTACTTCTTTTCCAAACTCCATATCATTTGGATATAATTTTGATAATTGTCGTAAATATTCTTTAACGAGTTCTCTTTTGATTTCTTCTATCATACTATTAGTTTAAATGATTTTTTAAATTAGTTGCTGCCTCAATCGCTTGATCCCAAGTTTCAATAATTACATTTCCCCTCATATTAAAAGGAATGATTTCTTCCATTGGTATAACTTCTGAATCTGTAAGTTTGAGTTTTTCAATCTTACGAATCCAACCATACCATTGCCACTCTGGATAATCCTCAATTTTCGGTTTATATTTGTAATCAAACAATCTATCCCCTTTTCGGAAAAAAGAACCTCCACGATGGGTATATCCATAATAACCAGTAGTTTCTCCATCTTCACCAACTTGTTTGGCAACTCCATATGGTAATGGTTGGTACACTTGTAAACTATTTTTGTAATACCACCACCCATCTTGTACATCTCCTATGTACTCATTGTTTTCGGATACAAAACTTTCAGGAAGTTCAAAATGGTCAATAATATCCCAAATTGATAAATCTGGTTCTGAATATTTCTTTTGAGTTCTACCTGATTTTTTACTTTTACATTCCCACCATTCGTGAACACCGATTTTACCACCGGTATTTAATGTGATAAGTTTGATTTTTTCTGAATCTAATTTATGATACCCACTTTCTAATTTAGTTGGATACATACGAGAAACAATTTTTGTGAATCCTAAATTCAGACATACTTTGTTTAGTATTGAAAAAGGATTTGAAGAAGTATAGTAAGGATATTTTTCAATTTTAAATTGAACTTTACCTACATATGGTGTTGTATTTTTTATAAACATTTGTGTGATGTTGTAGATTTATTTGTTATTTATTCTAATATACGACATTTTCTTGGAAAATCCTAACGATTTTTAATTTCTTTTAATCTTAGGATTTCCTCTTTTATTTTTATATTGTAGTCTGACCATTGGAAGTTTTTCAATAACCACTCAGTATAATATGGTGGTACATCTTTAACCTCTTTTAATTTATACTTACCGAAATTGAAATAAACTTTTTCTATGTCACCGTTATCCATTATTTTTTTGGATAAATCCGTTCCATCTTGTAAGAATAATCCTATTTGGTGCATTGGAATTCCAGTAATAAGTTTTTCATTACTACCGTACATTTCCCATTGTTCATTTTCATCTGCGAAATATAAATCTTCAACTTTACCAAATCTTTGTACTGAACCTACAAAATCCACCACCAAACCGTTTCTTTTGTTTGGATGAATTCGTGTAACCCTACCTACAAATTGATACCACCAACTGATTGAGTTTGTTGGTCGACCTGTAATGATACAATCGAGTTCTGGAAAGTCAAATCCAATTGTTAGTACATTTACTTGAACGACTACTCGGATTTTACCATCTTTGAATTCTTGAATGATTCTATTTCTTTCTTTTTTCTTTGTTCCACCATGAACGATTGCGGCGTTTGGAATTCTTCCTGCCAAATCGGTTGCTTGTGCAATTGTTGGTACGGCAACTAAAATATGTTTCCTATCAACAAGTTCAGCTACTTTTTTTACAATCTTTCCCTCAATATCTTGGTTCATATAAGCAGTTTCCATAGATTTTGTGGTGTATTCTGCTCGTGTGGAATTATAAATTAGTTCTCCGGTATCGAAATCATAAGATTGATACACAAGTGGAGTCCAAAATTTAAGTTTTACCATTTCTTGAATCTGAGCCACGTAAAGAATGTGGTTAAAGAAAATTCCGTTCTTACTACGGTTGGTTAACATCACTAATTTTGAAATGGATGAACCGTCATCTCCCATATTAGTTTGAAGTTTCAGAGGTGTTGCGGTTAATCCTAATGTGTGAGTAATTCCTGCACCTGATAAGAATCTTCGTAACATACCACTTGCGTTTCTTGGGTATCTATCACATTCATCAATAATAACCTTAGTAAAACCAAGTTTTCTAAATTCTTGTGCCACTTTCAGTATTGAACCAATCGTTGCGTATGTTACATCTCCTATCTCACGAGAGTTCATTGATGCAGAATAAATGGAAGCTTCACCACCAAGAGCAGTAAACTTTCCATAATTTTGTTCCAATAATTCTTTTGTAGGTTGTAGTACTAAGACCTTATCTTTTATCCCTTTTGCAATAAATGCAATCACAATCGACTTACCAAAGGCGGTAGGTGCAACTATGATTGATGGTGCAATTTTCGGTGTGTTAAAAAATTCTACACCAATTGCCACGGGAAATTCTTGATTCTCTCGTAACTTCATTTTATTTTATAATGTTTTTTATATTTAGGAATAAACTGATTTCCTATCCCAATTTGTAATATTACAGCGTTTTGTGGTATTCCTGGTACACGAGTTCCTGAATGAAGAAATTTATCAATATTCATATGTTTGATAACTTTCATTCTGTTTTTGGCATTTGCCCTACTCGAAACCTTAAAAATTATTACTATTGGTAAATCTAAATATGTTGCCATAATCTCAGTATTTAAACTAATATACAACTTTTTATTGAGACTACCAAACTTTTAGTATGATTTATTTTCGAAATCGGTTGGGTACTTTTTATATTTATCAAGTTGTGTTTGTGTTCCTGCTCGATATCGTTTCCAATATTGAACGGCTTCTGGATTATTTATCCAACGAGATGGAATTTCCCAATTAAACCAGGGATGGAAATAAAACGGTTTGTTCTGATACGAATTCTTCCAACCTGAGATTTCATAATGGTTTCGTTGTTCATCAGGAGTTATTACATTATCCTTATTTACATCCATAGGGTGAATGTGTTCTTCATCAACAAGTTCAATATCATTTATATCAACCTCGTCAGTTTTAACCTGACTTTCATCATATAAACCATTTTCTTGGTCTAATTTTACGATTTCTTCTAAATGTTTTTCTTGTTCAATCTTTTCTTCTTCACGTATATCATCAAGGAATTTTTCAAAGTTTCGTGCGGCTTTTTTCAAATCATCATTTGGTTCAACTTCTTCTTCACCAAATAATCTATCCCACGCCTTTCCATCTTCTACCTTTTTTACAAGTTTTTTGGAATCTTCTATTGAATTTTTCTCTTTTTCAATTTCCTCTTTTGTTTTTGGTGATTCACCAATACCATCCCATTCTTTCTCACTCTCACCGTACATCGTTCTGGAATTCTCAACTTCCTCTTTTGTTTTAATTCCTTTATCAACTTTCATCGCCACGTTAAATGCAACAATAAGTGTTACAGCCAATGGATCAAATACAAAAATAATGAAAAGTGCAAACCAATTTACGATTGTGTCCATTGGTTTTCCAGTCATTTTTGATAAATATTTTAATGGACCAACTTCTCCTGCAACTTCATCAGTAGAACGAATCTCTAATGCCTGTAAATCTAAAGAAGTTATAGAATCGGATAAAACTTCCATTTTTACTGAGATTTTATCACGTTGTTCCTTATTATCATTTAACTGAGATGTAAGAACTTTTCTTGTACGTGATGATGTAGTTGTTATAATTTGACCAGACTCCTTGTCCTTGTACTGTATAACGTTGTTACTCAGACCTTTAGACAATTCTATTATAGTTTCTTGTAAACTTGATTTTTCCATTGAAAGTTCGTTATATTGAACCTCATATCGGTCTTTTTTGGTTTCCACAAGTTCAACTCTTTTATCCAACATTGTCAATTGGTCAGATGTTGTTTGATATGCAGAAGTTAAAAATCCATAAATTCCAGCAGAAGTGATTGTGATAAGAACAAATACCCCTATCATTAAATACACTCGCAATGCCTTATTTATTCTATCCCAGTAATTATACAAAAATGATGCCGTGATTAGTTTAGCCAATTCCAAAGAACTTGCCATCACGATTACTGCCGTTGATGATCCTGCAAAAAGTTTTGATAAACCTAAGACAGAAAAATAAGCGGCATTTATTGCTACGAATAAAGCCGCCAATCCTAAAAGTATAGTTCTAAGTTTCATTTTTAAATAATATCGATGATTTCGTGAACTTTATCAAGTCCGTTTTTGATTTCTCTCATATATTGTTTAGCAACACTTTCATTTACTGCACGTTGGTGATTCATCATTTCTTCAATAATGGATACTCGTTTTGCTACCATTCCTAAAATTTCTTGTGCTTTTTGTTTTCTAATTTGTGACATAATTATATATTTAATTGTATGTTTATAAATATTAAGATATAAAAAAAGAGGAATATTTCTATTCCCCTCTTAATTTTCGTTGTAACTTATTACTGATTTAATTTAATTTTCTTACTTTTTTTCTCTTTTTTCTCGTATCTTTTGAATACTATTGTGAGAATACCGAGTTCTACGGTTGCTGATACTGGTTTTGGATCCAGATTTTCTGAGAAGATATATTCTAATTTAATATCCTCTACTAAGGAACTTGAATTTTTACGTTTAGATGCCGAAATGTGTAATTTATCGTGAAGTACCTCCACATCAATATTATCAGGGTGATGTCCAATAACACTAACTGTTACAACTGTTTCATCATTTTCATTGGTTGTTACCTCATTCGTAGTCTGTTTAGATTCAAATAAGGAGTTCTTAAATGTTTTGTTCCAACTCGCAGTATTCCACATTGGATGGTCATTCGTATTTGTCATAATTTATTTCTTTTTTTATTTATTTACATATAGTATTACAAAAATCGTACTAAAAGAGTGTAACTGACGAATCGTCATCCTTTTCCGACACATTGTCATCTTCGTCTGACACTCTGTCATATATTTTTCGTTTTGTTAAAACTTCGTACAGTTCTTCAATTTGTTCTTCATATTCACAAACACCGAGATTTGCCCAATCGAACAGTTCCACGATATATGTTCCTTCATCAATACCAGATTCTTTCCATCCATCATTTGTGGTTGAAATTAACATTGGTGCGGATTTATCGGGGTTATCTTTGGGTAACGGTAGAGTCCAATAATAATAGGATTCTCCTTCATCTTCATCATCATTTCTTTCCCAACCTTGACTAAGAAACGTTTGGTCTGTAATTAAAGTTCCTTCGTCATTTACATAATCTATTTCCATATTATAATAATTTTTTTAGTATTGAATCCCAATCAGGATATTCGTTAACATTTACGGTTTTATAATCAGTACCGAAATGTAGTAATTCCCCTGAGAATTTATCCGAACCATTTGCCAATCTATCATCTATCAAATAATCTCCCATCACCAAATCTTTTCGGTGGGTGATAATCATTTGTCTTGCGAATAACTTTCCAAAGTATTTTTCAATCCAAAGTCTTTTATGAGTATTTGCTTCCGGGTTGTCCCAGGGAGCGGCAGTTAAAATCACCATTTCATATTTTCCACTTTCGTTTAATTTCTTAATCGATTCAATTGCGTTTTGAATTGGTGGTGGATCTAAAAAGATGTTGGGAATTAAATCAGGATGTTCATCATATAGTGGTGTATGCGTGTATGTTTTTTTGTAGTTTTCAATTGCCAAATCTAAATCGACAAGGACACCATCCATATCTATCAATAATAATTTCTTTTTTTTCATATTTCTCTTTCTTATTACATTACTAATATACGACTTTTATTTCGTCTTACCAAACTTTTGTTGGTGTTTTTATTACTGAAACGATACCACGTGAGATATTTTCTTCCCACTCGGTTTGATTTATTTTTATGTTTAATTCTTTGGCAATCTTTTTACCAAGACTCCATGCCTTAATTTCTCGTAAAACTGAATTTGCGAGTAATTCATCGGTAGAGTATTGTTCAGGATTTCCAATTGGTAAATATACACGACCCGCTTCATATAATAGAACGTATAATCCATTGTTACGTAAATCGTAATTATGATGAATTATAATTTGTCTATTAAATGGTCCTGTGTATTCGGTTGTTTCACCAAGAACCACACTTACACCTTTTTCTTCTTTTAAATATTTTGATATTTTTTTGAAATCTCGTGTAAATCTTCTTTTTTTCTTTTTGTAGATGTCCATTTATATTCTGAAACCTTTTATTTCTTTGTGACTTAATTTATCGAGAACCGTTTTGATATCGGTTTCTCTGGTAGTTATCATTCCTTTGGTCATTGACAATAATTCTAAATCGAATTCATTATCAATCCATTCAGTAAACCATTTGGTAAGTAAATGTGATTTATACTCTTTCCAAGATTTGTAGATTTTTATCTCCATTCCCATTTTCCTGTTTTTACGTATTCATCATATTTTACTACAATATCATGTGCCTTGATTGTTTCCTCCCAATCTCTGAGATGGTAGAAATATTTTGTTCCACAATTTTTACATTCCCAAACTACCATCACTCCATCAATAGAATCGGCAAATCCGATAATATCTTCAACTACGGTATATTTGGATTGTCTATGAACTGGATCAAATCTACACTCAAAACAAGAATAGATTCCTTTATTCATTGTACCTTGAAGTGGTACTTTGTACTTTAATGGTATATTTTTTTTATTTACTTCTTTCATATGTCTAATATACGAAAAAAAGTCGAGATTACCAAATTATTTCCAGGGTTTTATTGTTTGGTGTTTAATTGTGAAGATGTAACGTTTATCGTTTGTACCGAATTTTAGAGTTCGATATCCTCTCCAGAAACCATAATTTACGATTTTACATTGTGAGTATCTGAAAGAATTCCAATTACCGATTTTGTACCAAAAGAATCCAGTACCTAAAGTTGATGTTTTGGTACTCAATTCATCACCTTGATTAACTTGCCAAATATCATCATCCTCATTTTGAGGTATGTATTTTAATTGTGCAAATTCTATCCAATAATCATCTTGTATAACTTTTTTATATCCTGGAGAATTCTTATACAATTCATCCTTAACAAATTCAGTAATTTCCCATTCGTTATTGTACCAAGATTTTACTTTAAATAAATCGTTTAGATTCCAAACCTTATTACGTAAATGCCATTTGTAAGATAACCACCAAGTTTCTTTATCTGAACCGTGATCCGATAACCAAACTCTATAATCTTCCCCTTGATGTCTACTATCATCCATCCAAACCCAAAAAAGTTTATTTAGATATGGTACATTTCGTGTCAAGTAACCCGGATGAAACATTATCCATTCAGTTAACAATCCAAATATTCCAACAAGGAATACTATAAAAAACCATCGTGAGAATCCTATAAGTTTATTCATTTTTTAGTGATTATTGTGTGCATATAATAAATCAAGAATCTCATTCAGAGCTTCGTGTCTGTGATTCTCTTTTAAGTTTACTGCGAAAACGTATTTTGAACGGTCTAATCTATCAATCATATGAATTGCAGAATCGTTTGCGAATTTTAAATCAATTTGTTGGGAATCACCAGTAAAAATAATGGTTGAACCTTTTCCAAGTCTCCCGAGACTCATTCCAAGTTGTGCTTTTGTTAAATTTTGAAATTCATCAACTATGATTGCCGCATTATCAAATGTTCTACCTCTAAAATGTGCCAAGGAAACTAATTCAATTTCTTCGTTCTTTTCCATTCTATCAAGAATTGCAGGTTTGTTATAAACTTTTCTCATATTGGAACGGATTGGTACTAACCAAGGATCCATTTTTTCTGAAAGAGAACCTGGAAGATATCCATTATCTTCGTTTGAAACGGTTGGTCTTGTTATGATTATTTTATCTACTTTTCGTGTGAAAAATAAATCAAGTGCAACTTGAACTGCTAAGAGTGTCTTTCCACTACCTGCTTTACCAGTTAAAAAAGTATAAGGATGATTTAGTATATTTGATTTTGCCTGTTTTTGTTCCTCTGAAAGTGTTATTGTAAATTTAATTTTCCCTTTTGGTGCTGACTTATTGGAATTATTTGCCATTAAAATCTTTTTAAATTAGTATTATATAACTATCTTATTGTTCTTTATAAGTATCTGTATCTTTTATTTCTACCTCTTTTTTCTTGGATACTTTTTCAATAATATTTTTCATTTCAGAACATTTTTTATAATTCTCAATATGTTCAAAATATGAAAGAGAATGTTCTAAAACATTGATATAATCTTTTTCTTTAATTAGTGAGAGTGACCGTACATTTGGATGAACTAATATCACCACCATTGGTAATCCTTGTTCATACGCCTCTTCAATCGTTTCTGCGATTTGAGTAAATGTATGAGTTCCATTATATTTTAAGAAAGTAGAAACCCTACTGTTTTGAGTAGGGTCTAAATATTCTCTCCAACCAACGGTACTGTATGTTTGATATTTTCTTTTTGGTTTTTTCATTATCGTCTACCGAATAATCTTCCCCAAAAACCACGTTTTTTACTTCTACCAGTACTACCACTATCGGAAGGTACTACATCAATCCCATCGGTATTTCTATTTGTGTACTCAGTACCTCTACCATCGGGAACGGATGAACCGGTTATATTGGATTCAGATTCTCGGATACCACCTGAACCAATCGTTCTATCTACGGAACGATCTTCCTCTGGTTTATCTTCAAGTTCGGAAGTATCAATCTTTCCAGTTCCTGGAGTAAATTGTTCCGTTGTAAATCCTAATTGATCGGTTGTGTATAATTCCCATTCTCCGAACGTATTTACTCTACGGAGATTTTCATCGGTTTTTTTACTACTGACCATCCAATTGATATGTTTTAACATTTCTTTTTTGGTATCAATAGTTTCGGTGATACGAACTTCGGCGTATAATTCACCATCTTTACCGAGTGTTCCTACAAACTCTGAGTTTAACCAGTATTTCATAAGGTGTTGATAATCAACGGTTAAGAGGGTTACTGTTTCACGATTGAAGTAGGGTTGTTTTTTCTCTAAAGAATCTCTTAAATCCTCTAAAAATGAGGGAGAAGTCCAATATTCATCATCCGAATCTTCTGATCCTTCAAATTTAACAATAAATCTAAATTCAGTATCATCGGCGATGTTGATTTCTCCTGGATTGATATCGGTAACTGGAATGATTTCAAAATTGACAAAATTATCGGAATAGTTTCCTGTATATTTTACTTGGGAATCCTCTTCCGTATAACTGTCTTTTATATTCTCAGTAGTTCCTGGATATGTATTCTGTAACTCTGAATGTTTTCTATACTTCATACATATAAATATTAGTTATTTTATTTCTTCATACTCAGGTTCTAATATCTCGGTACAAAAAATGTAACTGTTCTGTCTTTGATTTCTAAAAGCGGTATCAACCCCCAAATAATTTTTGATATCTTCTACTTTTACATTTTCGTTACTGTCAATTTCATCAATAGATAAAACCCCACGTATTAAATATGGGGTCTGATTGATATATTGTATTGGTTGATTTTTATTCGGAAATATTGGCATCTTTTGTATCTTTAAAAGTTTGTACTCCACCGTAAATTGTTGCAAAGAACATTACGATTCCGTAAGATTCTAAAAAATTTATCTTTACGAAAATAAAATTTAGTATAGTACTAATTACCGTTAATACCATTAATCCCAATAAATAATCTTTAAATTCTCTGTTTTCTTTTTTCATAGTTTTTAGTTTTGACCCATCGGTGTGAAAATATTTTCATATAAATTCATCGTTGGGTATTTTTGTGATAATATATCTTCTATTAGTAATTCTTTTATGAATATTTCAAATGAATTAGTTTCAGTACCAATCATTTCTTGAATCTGATAATAAAAATCAATAATTTGTTCTCGTCTTGATTCGGGTACTTTAATATTATATTCAAAGGAATAATAATTTATAAGTCTTGTATATTCTTCGTTTTCCATAATTAAAAAAATTGATTAAAAGGGTGTGATTTTATTTCTCGTTCCCTCACTATTTCCAATAACGATTTTGCATCCAATGGTTTACACCAAGTATCCCATTCAATCGATTTCAGATATGATTTCCAATTTCGATTGTGTGTTCCATAAAATGATTTTTCCATTACCTCGTTGGGAGTTATTCCTGGAATCTTTAAATCATTTTCTAATTCTGATATGTCTTGAAAATCAGTTTCCACACGGATATCCTTTTGTAAATAAAAAATAGAAAAATGCCGCGAATAATCCAATAACCACGTAACTTAATATTTTTAATAAAACAGAATATATCATTCCTGTTTCAAACTCGTCTACCCACTTTTCAATTTTTGTCATCTTGTAATGTTTTTTTAATTTCAATTGTCCATTTTTTTTCTAATTCATCAAATTCTTCTTGGGTTAACCATTTTCTCTGGTCACCATCCCAAATTTTAGCTTCGTGGATTTCCCACCAAGTATATCCCCAAAAGAATATGAAAATATCTATTGCTAATAAATATAAAATTGCCTTTGTCATATTATACAGTTTTATAAATTAGTCCCTTTTCTACTCCAGCATCTAAAATGTTAAAGATTTTCTTTGTACGAGTATCAATAACGTGTGTTCCAGGGTGATACCACATCCATTCTCTTTTTGGAATTTCTGTATTGAAAAATTGCCATTCATCTCTTCCGAAAATTAACAATATCAATTCTGCCTTTGTTAACCAACTCGCCTTTATAATGTGAATTGGATTTTCTGTTGTAATTTCTTCTAATTTCATAACTATCTTGTTTTTGCGTCAAAGTAATTTTGTCTTTGTTGTTCGGTTACATCTGAATTTGTAACGTTTAAAATAAATCCATCATCAGATTTGTAAATCCACAATGTATTCACATCCCATTCAGAACCAGTAGATTCAAAGAAATTAAATGTTTTTGATTTACCAGTCTTATCATTTTTAAGGTCATATTGTGTTGCGAAACCAACTTCCTTACCACTAACTGTAAATGATTTAAGTGGTTTGAAAAATCTCACGTTATTCTTTTGAATCGAAATACTTGTCATAATTAAATTTTTAGGGTTAAACTCTCACTCATTAACAATGTAAATATACGAAAATTAATTGAGACTACCAAATGTTTATTCGATTATTTCATTTATTATTATTCCACAAACTGAACCAAACATCGCCTGTTCTACTGGACAAGTTTCTCGGTCATATTGTCTGAAATTTACCATTTCCACAATCTGACTTTGTAACCACATCGGTAACTCTTTTTTTTCTAACCGAGTTTCAATTTGTTTTAAAGTGATTTCACCGTTTAACCAATGAGATTTTAAGGAATCTCTGAGTTTTGTTGCGGCTGTTCCGTTTAATTGTATCATAATCCAAGTTCGATTTTCATTAATTCAGTTCTCATTTTTTCATTTTTGTAATTCTCCATTACGAGTTTCCAAGAATCAAACCGTTTTCCCATAGATTTCCACGGTGTGTTTGTTTTTCTTACGTTCACGTAATTTTCTTTACCACTTGCCACGGTTACTGACCATTTGTTTTTTCCAAGTGAAAATTTGGTGGTATTGTAATCCGTATCGTATTTACTGAAATGTGTCATAATTTTTATAATTTAATAGTTACCACAAGCGATTTGTTCTTGTCTTGAATATTCTCTATCCTCGGCCATTTCTCTTTGAGTTGTACCGTTATAGTGATTTGATAAAGCTTTGATTAATTCTAATGTCGCTTGTTCTTTTGATAAATACCATTCAACATTACCGAATGAATCAGTTGTTTCCCATTCACCGTACCCATCCTCAATATCTTCTTTGGAAACAAATATTTTCTCAATTGTTCCTTTAATTTCTTTTGTTTTCAAATGGTAGATTGTACTTTTCATAATATCTCTTTTTTTATTACATAGTAAATATACAAAAAAAAATCGAGACTACCAAAGATAATCTCGATTTTTTTATTATTTAATAAAAAAAGATATATGTTGATAACACACCCAAGAATTCGGTTGGTGTTATTTTCGCCCATTCTCTAACTTTTTCATAATCAGGATATGACCAGTTTCTTACTTTTTCCTCGAACTCAGGATGACGTTTATCAAATTCTTTTACAAATTCACTTCGTTCTTTTGAAGGTTCATCTGATAAGTGGGTACTTTCCTTGTTGAAAACGATTCTTCTTTCCTCTCGTAATTTCTCGTGGAATAACTGATCAAACTCAGGATTCGGACCGGAATATTCTGGAGATTCTACTATTCTCAATTCAACATTACGATTTCTTAAAACTTCTTCACCGTCATAACTTAACAATGAAATAGCCGCTACACCAGTTACTTTGTCTTTTTCAACATCAAATGACGATGTGTTTACAGTTTTTAGTTTATGTTGAAAATTCTTTTCGATTGTCGCCAACTGACGTTCCGAGTTTCCATATAATTTTGGTGTCTTGGCTACTGAACCAAATGTTCCACCGTACCATCCGAGAAATTCATTCTCCGAGAAGTATGCAAATGCTACTGTTTTGTAATTTTCCATAATTTTTTAAATTTTAAGGTTATTATTGTGTTATACTATATGATGTCTTTATAAATGTTCTGAATTCTTTATCAATTGATTTGTAGAATAGTTTACTATCTACGTTACCAGTATGTAATTCAATCATCCGTTCAATGTACTTATCCACAATCGTAAGCCAAAAGAATTCTTGTTGTTGTTTATCTACAAACTCTTTTATAACTTTATTGTGGTTCTTATGTACAAATTTCATTATTCTATTCTTGATTTTTATATTTTCATAATCCAAATCTTCTGAGTAAAATGTAGCCAATGAATAAACATCTGTCCATTTTGGTTCACTTTTGGGGAAATTATCATTTGAAAATTCCAACCCACAAGAATGATAATAATCATCTTCAAGTTCGGTATCAACACGTGTAATCACATAAGAACTACCGAATTTATCACCAACTTTGAATTTTTTAATTTGTTCCAATACATCGTTCTCAGCGTAAGTACTTACATATTTTCCAAATAATTCATCACATCCAAAGATTAAAGTATCCATAGATGGAATAGATTCACGTGAACTCATACCAATCTTTACTTCCGTATAATTTTCAACTTTGAATGAATAACTGTTCCATAGGGAATGTACATTATCATCCTCTATAATTGATACCAATTGTGGTAGGTACTTTGTGATACTCTGAAATTCATTATCACAAAAACTATCACTCGTATCATCATCCATTTTTTCTTGATTATCAAAAATAGTAAAGATACTCAAAGTCGGACGGTAGTTCCATTTATCTGTAAATTTTGTGAAAAACGTAAAATGGGTCTGATACTGTCTGACTAATATAGTTGTTTTTTTATTATTCAAAAAGTACCAATCATAATTTTTCCCCTCAACCATTTTGAGTTTATTGAAATTGAATGAACCATCTTTTTTTAATTTGTTTACTGGTAGATGTTTCACTAAATATTCCAAAGAATGATTTATCTTCTGAATAAATTTATTATCTCGAACAATCTCATTTTTCAGGTGTTGTTCATCAAATTTGAATTCTGTTAATTTCATAACTTATCTTTTTAAAACACTAATATACAAAAAAAAATCGAGACTACCAAAGGTAATTTCGATTTTTTTAAAAATAAACGATGATATCCGGTTTTATCTGACTACCATAGAATTCACATTCTGTTGGAGGTTGGTCATCACGTACTCGGTTTTATTATGTACTGACTTCAAACATCGTTATACTGAAATTGAATAAAAAATTGTACTCCATACAGGACTTGAACCTGTAACTTCCACGATATAAGCGTGGCACTCTGACCAGTTGAGTTAATGGAGCTTATTAAAAGGGTGAATTTTAAGAGATTGTCACCCTTCCTTTTTTTGATATGCCGTAAATTTTATGTTTCTTGCTACAAGGAAACTTACAAAAACTCGCAGATGTTTTAAGTCGAAACACCTATGAAACCATCTAATCCTCTGTTCTTCTTTTTTGCTGTATGAAGAATTCCTCGATAGTCGAGCCAAGAAATAACACCTCTTAGTTGCGGGAGTAGGATTCGAACCTACGACCTCTGGGTTATGAGCCCAACGAGCTGGCCTGCTGCTCTATCCCGCGATGTATTTTTAATGTAAAATTTTCATTACTTAATCGGGAAAATACCGATTAACTGTTGAAATAATTACAATATGATATTTTCAAAATCTATTAGTTTGGATTTGAACCGAACCCCTCACCTCGTTATCGGGTGTATGCATATTCACACCTTAATAAATTTTTAGAGCTTATAAACGGAATCGAACCGTTGACCTTTTCTCTACCAAAGAAATGTTCTACCTACTGAACTATATAAGCAATTTAAGAGTTTATTCAGAGGCTATTCGGTGCCATCAGGGGGAACGTTAATGTGTTAATTCACAAGCCGAAATTTTGTTCCTTCATCTATCTGCCATTTTTACGCGTGATAAACTCTTTTTTTATAGAAGAACTGTCGGATGGTTTCTTATAAAACCAACTACGTGTCTTTAAGGATGTGTCCCTGAGAACTTCTAATAAATTATATCCATGATTGTTCGGTAACAGTAATAGGATTTGGTTATACCTACATACCCCCTCTGTATTTTGGATACCTTTACACATATTTTAAAAATTACATCATTGATCCCGTTGTAGATTTTCACTACCATTAGTTAATCTTCCGATACAGGATTGAACGTAATTTTATTTTGCCTCGTTGTTCTGTTACCAAACTCGGTGGACGATACCCGCCATTTTTCCGATGTGCACTTTACAGTACTTTTGTACATCTGGTGGGATTCGAACCCACACACCATAAGGCATAAGTTTCTAAAACTTACATGTCTACCGTTCCATCACAGATGCGTTTTAAATAAAAGTTGAGATTACACTTTTTCCGTTAATACTTTTGTTTCCGTACTCTTTGGGTGCGAACCCATTGATTAAAAACGTATCCACTACCAACGTGGTAGTTTATCAACATCACCGCCTTTTTTAACGAGTGGCTTTACTCGTAACATAATAGGACTACTCGATTTTTGTTCTTTTCCCAACCTTTAGAGCTGTTAGCGGTCGCTAAACCGTTAGATGCAAACTCGAATCAAATTACATCAACCTTGCGAGTTTCCGTAACACTATGTTATACCGAAGTATCATAGTCTTAGATGATTTGTTTCCCATTACTGTTAGGGTCTTTGCGTTGTTCTGAACTTTCGTTCGGAGGAATGTACTGGAGTTGAACCAGCGACTTTTTGTTTAATAGACAAATGCTCTACCAACTGAGCTAACTTTCCCAAGTTAATTTTATCACGCCAAAGTGCCCTAACAGTCGTTCCATACTCTTTTGAAATACAAAATGCGACACTCTGAATACGTTTCGGATTACCAATCCTACTGTGCGTTATTTTACGATTACTGCGATTTTTTTATAAAAACCGTTTTACCGTTTATAATGGATACTTGACTTCACTCTGGTGGAGCTTAAACTCATATCCTACAACTTATCTATTTTTAGGTTCGTTACTTTGGAATAACATAAGTATCAATCTCCCAATCAATTTAGAACTCACTTGTCAGCCATGTTCGTATCTTTTTTCCAAAAAGACTTATATCAGTAACTTATCTATTTTCTCCACCGTTGATTGATGAAGCTGTGTTTGGAAACACATAAGATGTTGCTTGTTTAAATGAACTCATATAGAGCGAATAGGTGTGAGACCATATCCTTTCGCCGCGTTGCCACGGATTATTCTTGTCATAAAACCGAAGTTTTAAAGTAGGATGTCAAACCATCCCTTAATCGTCAATATGTTTAAGAACTTATTGTTTGTTGAAATTGTATATATAAGTATATCACTTTTCCCCAAACGTTAAATATTTTTATTGTTTTTTTTAACTTTTACTAAAATACGAAAAATAATTGGTTCTACCAAACTTTTTTGTACTTTTTTTTAAAAAAACAGAATTCTTACTTTCTTTATAATCCACTCTGGAAATTCTCGTTTTACTTCAAGAACCGTATGGTGTTTTATACCTTTGTTTTTTAACTTTTACTAAAATACGAAAAATAAATGAATCTACCAAATATTTAATCAATTATTTTAATATTTTTTTCAGAATCAATTTCAAAGATGTTTCCATTACTTGAAAGTTTTCCAAATTTTCCATCGGTTACTACTGACCCATTACTGTAAATAGTTTTTCTTCCTGATAATTTCATTGAACCAGCGTTGATGTGATCTCTGTAATTATGAATGTGTCCGAAACAAACCAAAATTGGTTCTAACTTAAACATTCTTTTTTTAAGAGAACTATCACCACAGAATTCTATACTGTTATCGTGATTATTGGAAATATCCAAAATTCCTTTTGGTGGTCCGTGTGTAACAATTACATCTGAATCATCTGGAATTGAATCCCAAACTTTGTGAATCTTACTTCGTGATTTTCCAAACCCCCAATTTCCAAAACTCGGTGTAAATGGTGAACCCCAAAATTTGATTCCATCAATTGTTACTGAATCGTTCTCTAAATAAATTACATCGTAATCTTCAAAGTTTTTTACTAAATTCTTTTCGATTCCAAAATCGTGGTTTCCTGCAACAAATATTTTATGTTTAATAGGAAGTTTCCACATCCACAAAAGAAATTCTCTAATCTGAAATTCAGATTTATAAATATCTCGTGGAATACTACAATCTCCAGAGAAAAGGACAACGTCAATATTTTCCGGAACTGAAAGTAGTCCGTGATACGTGTGTGTATCTGATATGTGCCATATTCTCATAATAATCTTTTTATACTCGTTCTTTTAAAGAGGCAATTTCTCTTTCGATTCTGCCCTTATCCTTATCGGTTAGTGGAACTTTTTTATCTACCGTTCCCTTTTGGGTTTTTACACCACTTTTTAATTGTGTTTGAAGTAAATCCAATGCCGATTTTCTACGGATTGATCTCATTACTCCACGTCTTAGACTACGCTTCGCCATAACTTGATTTTTGTTTAAAATTAATATTAAAAAAATACTTAGGTTTTGAAAGATATGTTTTTATGTTCTTCGTCTTTATTCCAGCGAACTACTGTACGATAGTTCTTATGAGTTATCGTATTCGTATTTACCATCCCCTTGGATGAACTTTCTTAGCCGTTGTTTCCTTCGGTTTTCCCTATACTTTAGAGGTGTGTGTGAGATTCGAACTCACGTATAATTGCTTTGCAGGCAACCCCCTTAGACCACTTGGGTAACACACCTTTTTATTCGGACTCGTGTAAATCTAAATGTAATGTAACATAATCACACCACGCCCATCTACGTTCCGTTTCTGTTATTTCAATTTTATCATGTTCTGTATGATATGAACACATATCACAATTCCACAATGATACAGAAAGTCCTTCTTTAAACTGTTCCATATCTGTAATTAAATGGATACCAAACTTGGGTATTCTCATTTTTAATTCGTGAGGAAGATATTTCTTGGATAATATTCTCATATTTTTCAAATGTAAATCCCATTTTTCATTTTTAGTTATCCCCTCTGGTTCATCACGGTACTCCTTCTCAATTCTATTGAACTCGGTAGTATCTTCTTCGTCAACCTGAATGATGTTCGATGAACAAATCATATCAGTTGAGAGAGTAGGTAAGTACATTGAAACAATGTACTCACCGACCATCGAACCTAAAAAATATTCTATTTTCTTTTTCTTATTTTTCATACCTCTAATATACGATAATTATTTGTAACTACCAAACTTTTTAGTAATTATTTTTTTTCATCCATAAATAGGTAGAATTTCCATTCCTCTGGAATGTAGTTCATTTTCTTCATTAACATAAGAAAGTGAGGTCTCTTTGGGTTTGGAACATTCTTTCCAGTATTAAAGATGTACTCGTCTAATGTTAAATCTGCCTTTTCTTGATTACATACTCTACAAGATGTTACAAGATTATCCCAAGTATTCGGACCACCGTGTGCCTGAGGTACAACGTGATCTAAAGTTAGATTCTTTTTGTTATTGTGACCACAATATACACATTCGTAATTATCACGTCTGTAAATATTTTCTCTGTTAAGAGCTACTTTTTGGTGAACATTCACATAAGTATTAACTCTAATAACACTTGGTTTTTTAATGTCTAAGTTTGGATTTACTAATCCGAAACTTTCAGGGTGACTTTCTACAATAGTAGCATTCCCTTTATATGAAATCACAAACGCCCTTTCGGTAGTGATAACACTTCTTGCCATATAACTTGAATCAATTACAAGACATTTTCTGTATTTTTCGTTTACATTCACGATTTCTTAATTTTTTTGTTAAACTTTCTTTTTTTGGTTCACGAAAGTGTATTAAACTACACTATTCATTGACCTTTGTTAATAATTTTTAAATAATACCCAAAAAAGTGTAGTTTAATACACTTTTTCAGGATTTTAGTAGCGGGAGAGGGAATCGAACCCCCGTTAAACCGTAATTAGCGGACTCCTAGCTTATGAGACTGGTGAGATACCTACTTCTCCACCCCACGTTTTATAGATAACTAATGAGGAATCGAACCTCACTCCTGGTACTCCAATCTTTCAAGGGCTCATGCCCAATAGTAAATCCTTTCCCTGTGCACCGTACACCATAATCATAACCGAACGTTTCGAACCGTTCATTGTGTAGGAACGATCGATTCCTACTTTTGCACGCTATGAGGGATTCGAACCCCCATCTCTGGTTTTGGAGACCATAATGTTACCATTAACACCAATAGCGTATTTTTATTTTTTTCTAAACTCGATTTTCTGAGTTGGAGCTCCCACAAATGGAACTAATACTAAAACTGAGAGTTTGTGATTAATGTGATGAATTTCCATTCCATCGTGACCACTCCCTAAATTAAAACCTTTTTTATTTAACAACGTTACCAATTTACTATTAGAAAACGTTTTCAATTGTTTTTCTGTTACCGTTGTTTTGTTGTTTAAAAATTCAGCCGTATAAATCATAACTTATCGTTTTTATTACATAGTAAATATACGGTGAAATCTTGGATTTACCAAATATCAAATGTTAAAGTTTTGTTAAAATAAGAATAATTCTGATTCAGAATAAACTTCATCACTTCCTCTGTCATCTAAAGTTACAACAAAATTGTTTTGATTTCCATTTCCATCCAAATCACAATAATCAATTCCGGTTATTACTCCGTTGTGACCATCTACTGTTACTACTGAATCTCCTATATACATAATATCTTCGTTTTTTATTACATAGTAAATATACGATTAAATATTGATTTTACCAAAACTCATATGTTAAAGTTTTGTTAAAATTAGAACTCTCAAAGGGAGTCGAACCCTTAATCTCTCAGTTCGTAGCCGAGGGCTTTTCCATTTAAGCTATGAGAGCAAATTGTACCTCTGACGGGATTCGAACCCGGACCAATAGTTTCGAAGACTATTATGCTATCCGTTACACCACAGAGGCAAGTTCCCGAATTACGTTTCGGGATTTACGTTGTGTGAAAATGGTCTAACCACTCTCACCAATGGCGATTAAGCCGCTAATTGATAATTGTTATTTATCGAT
>Ga0256844_10000225_pt1 | contig 22666 bp, 27 predicted proteins | sample MusselsmetaG_FD_189100 | JGI IMG/M metagenome (GOLD analysis project Ga0256844, IMG submission 189100) | Mussel associated microbial communities from hydrothermal vent at the East Pacific Rise, Pacific Ocean - Mussels | ecosystem: Host-associated > Mollusca > Shell > Unclassified ... | reverse complement strand
GCCAGTGAGATCTCATCCATCCCATCATCACTACTGACCACATAGGCTCGCTCTACATCCAGCTCCTTGAGTGCCTGAGCCATGCGTAGGATATAGTCTGGTGAGAAGACACCCAGTAGGTACTTTTTCGCTCCAGCTGGATTGGTGAGGGGACCTAGGATATTGAATATCGTACGATATTCGATAGATTTTCTTATAGGCATGAGGTGCTTCATCACAGGATGATGGTTCATCGCAAAGATAAAACACCAGCCTGTCTCTTCCAGCATCCTCACCTGCTGTTCTGGCGTGAGATTAAGGTTGATCCCCAGTACATCCAGCAAGTCTGCTGCACCTGATTTACTAGTGATGCTACGGCTTCCGTGCTTAGCTACTACAGAACCCAATGATGCCAGGAGTAGCGATACAGTGGTCGAGATATTGAAACTACCGCTCTTGTCTCCACCTGTACCGACCACATCGATCGCTCTGTCCTGTAAGGCTTTGGAGAGTGGGAGCTTGATAGAGTGTGAACGCATGATAGAGGCTGCTGTGGCGATCTCACCTGGTGTCTCACCTTTCTCATAGAGCTCTATGAGAAAGCTTCTGGCTTCCTCCCACTCCATCTCATTGTTAAACAGTTTTTCAAATCTTTCTCTGGAACTATATGTTGGCATGGGTTTCTCCTATACTTCTTTAACGTACGCTTCTTTTTGGCTCTTGGGTATCGACTTGGTCTTGGGTATCTGCAACACCTCGTAGTGTTTGGCACCTTTGAGATACTCTATGGTGACTTTGTCTCCGATTTTGAGGTCTTTGGAGGCTTTGGCTTTCATGCCATTGACAAATACCACACCTGACTTGAGCATATCCGTAGCGATCGTGCGTCGCTTGACCACATTGACTGAACTGAGCCATTTATCTACACGCATTTGATCTCCTCTTTGATTTCCCTTCGACAAGCTCAGGGAACGACCACAAGATGTACGGTTGCTGAGCCTGTCGAATGTGCGGCTGCTGAGCCTGTCGAAGCATCATTGCTTGAATTCCTGCTCTGCCTTTTTGGCAGCATCCACACCGATAAACGAAAGCCCTTCGCCTACGATATGCCCTGATGCACGCAGCTGGGCAAAGACTTTTTTCGCCTCTGCCTCTTCATACATCCCCGTATCGATCAGGATCTCCATCACATCTTCCAAACTCTCTTCGGGTTTCTTTTTTAGAATACCCAGCAGTGTCACACGATGAAGAATATCCTCTAGATGCATTAGTGCAGCTCTGTATTGAGTACCACTTCCCTGGTACTTCTACGGGCAATGATCTCACCTGTAAGTGAGTTCTGTCGATAATGGATACCATCCAGACCCTGCAGCTCTACCCCTTTGAAAGTGGTTTTGTTCTCCAGTTTTGCTTTTGGATTGGCCGCTTGGATCTTCACTAGGTCTTCTGGAGAAACCTTGATCTTGGTACCAGCCAGTACGGTGATACCCGCATCCACGATACAGGCATCACCCAATGGCAAGCCTGTCACTGAGTTGGCACCCAGCAGGGTATTTTCACCGATACTGATCGGATTGCCATCTGTACCACTGAGTACACCAAGGATGCTGGCACCACCACCCACATCTGAACCTGCACCTACGATCGCCGAAGAGGAGATACGTCCCTCTACCATTACAGGGCCTAGGGTACCTGCATTGAAGTTGATATACGAGGCACCTGGCATCACTGTCGTACCTGGAGCAAGCTGTGCTCCCATACGAACTTTAGAGCTCTCCAGGATACGGGTATTGTCTGCGGGGATCACATGCTGTAGATAGCGTGGGAACTTATCTACAGAATCAATCGTCGGATAGGTACTGTTGACCTTCATCTCGATCTCATTGGCACGCAGATATGCTAGCTCATATGGCTTGTTCCCTACCCATGCCACATTGGGAAGTACCCCAAAAGCACCATCAAGTACGATCCCTCTGAGTGGTACTTTTCCTTGTGAAAGTGCATAGAGTTTGAGGTAGACGGACTCCACACTCTTGGGGCCTGCATCAGCAAAGAGGAAAGTGATACGGAAGTCTTTGGCGATATCCTCTTTCGCTGCGAGAGCCTTGATCACCTGTACGTTGCGATGTGCCTCACCTGTTGCTTCTGCCAGATAGGGAGCAAAAGCTGCCATAGCATTCTCAACAAAACGGTCATTGATCGTCGTTACGAACTCATCTCCGCTGAAGTCAACCGTGGTGCCTGCCTCAGTCAATGCCTTGATGAAGACCGCTGCTGAACCATAATTCTCTGCCCAATTGACGATCGCATAGTTGGCTTGCAGTACTGCCTCAGCACTCAGCTGTCCTCTATCCACTCTGGCAATACCAAACGCCAACGGCTCTCTATAGCCTTCCATTGCCTTGGCTTCTTCTACCAATATCTTAAAATCTTCTGTGCTAGTAACGGTCTCTATTGCCATATCGTAGTCTCCTGTAAATCTAATAAATAATGAGAGATGATTATACACGGATTTATTTAATATATCGGTGGTCTCTATTGTATATTTTGGGTGAAATAGTGTAAAATCCTCACTATGAAACACTTACGAGGTCATACCAGACGTTACTTTTCATTGGCAGTAATCGCCATGTACTCTACACTGCACAAGCTCAGCCGCTGTGACAGTAACTACCAGTACCACTGCTATGCCTTCAAGATCGAAGAGTACAAAACCTCACCTCCTGCCTAAACCCCTCCTAAAATAAATTTATAATTTCCAATAAACCCGTGGGGTGCATTTACTAATGCACTTTTCATAGCATTATATTAAGACCCAACCAAGGAACACCATGAAACAAACCGCCCTCAGCATCATTGCTGCAACCCTTCTTCTGAGCCCTGCTTTTGCTGCGGAGGATCTCGGAGAGATCATCGTCACCTCTACCAATAAACTGCCACAAAAGGTCAAAAACAGCACTGCCAACATCACTGTCATCACGGCAGAAGATATCCAAGAGAGAGGGTACCAGAGTGTATCAGAAGTGCTCTCCCATACTGCAGGATTTGCCTTTAGCTCCAATGGCGGTGCAGGACAGACAAGTGCACTCTTTATCAGAGGGCTCAAGAGCGATAACCTTCTCATCCTGATAGATGGGATACCTCTGACTGACTACACACAACCCTCTGCGGCTGCGTCACTGGAGCATATCTCAATCGAGTCTATCGAGAGGATAGAAGTCGTCAAAGGTGCCCAGAGTGGTATCTGGGGTGCCGGTGCAGCGGCAGGATCGATCAATATCATTACCAAGGGCGGCAACAGAGACTATGCAAGTGTCACATTCAAGGCTGGTTCACACGGTACCTACGGTATCGGTCTGGATATTTCCAAAAAATTTGACGAAGGTGCATTGTTTATCGGTGGAAATATCCTAGACACAGATGGCTTCTCTGCCCTCTCTCCTGAAGATGCCGAAAAGGATGGATACAGAAACAGAGATTTTCACATCAAAACATCTCTGAATGTAGATGCTTACAGCCATGTCTCGTTTTTCCTACACACCTACAAAGGCACCTTTGATTTCGACTCCAACAACGATGCCAACGACATCAGCGCCACAGGAGAGAGTGACCAGACACTCTTTGGTTTTGGGTATCAGTACCAAAAAGAGGCACTGACCGTAGATGCCAAGATCACACACAGAAACATAGAAAGAAACCTGCAGGGTACGGGAGCATGGGGACCATGGACATTTGATACCCAAGGCAAAAGCACCCACTTTGCACTGACAGGGAACTACGATTTCAACCCGCTACAATCACTCTCGATCGGTACAGAATATACCATCAACAAGGCAAATACCTCCTCAGGCTTCGGTAACAGTGATGCAACGTTTACAAACAGTGCGATCTTTGCCAGCTATACCCATTCGGTAGCACATCTTTTGGGTGCCAACACTACCTTCAATGCAGTGATAAGGTATGACAAGTTTGATCAATTTGACAACAAAACCACCTACCGTTTCGGTGTCAAAAGAGCCTATGATGCCATAGAGGGGCTACACACAACTGCCAATGTCTATACCGGATACAAGGCACCGAGCCTCTTCCAGTTCAGCAATGCAACAGGTACCCTTATACCTGAGAGTATCCAGGGATACGAACTCTCCATAGGGTATAAGAAGTACTTCTCTCTCACCTATTTTAGCAACAAGATCAAAGACAAGATCAACTCTGTGACCGACCCTGTGACCTTCATGCCAAAGTACCTCAACAACGGAGACGGTGTCAAAACCACTGGTATCGAACTAAGCGGAGAGTATGCCTTTGGAGAGAGTGGCTTTATACTGGGTGCCCACTTTACCCATATGCTTGACTTTGAGGATGACAGTGGTAAAGCAGCACAGAGAGTACCTGAAAACAGTGGCAACTTGACTCTCGACTACTACTTCAACGATGACTCACATATCGGTGTCATCGCCAACTATGTAGGAAAAAGAAGAGATCTCGACTACAGTACCTGGCCTGCCAGTGATGTCACATTGGACAGTTATAGTACAGTCGATCTCACCTACAACACCCAATTCAATGAGAACCTTAGCCTGACAGTGACGGCAAAAAATATCTTTGATAAACAGTATGAAACTGTCAAAGGCTACAGCACTGAGGGTAGAAGTATTTATGCTACAATGGAATATAGGTTTTAGGTAATTGGTAATTGGTAATTGGTAATTGGTAATTGGTAATTGGTAATTGGTAATTGGAGGATGACATGGTAGAGATAAAACAATTCTTAAATAATAAAAGCTTTTTGCAAAAAGGGCAAACATGCTAACCCTCAATCCCACCTGGTTTATCCGCTACAAGTTCTTCAACTCCCTTTTTTTGGGGCTTAGTGTGGGTACGATCTTTACGATCTATGCACCACTCAAACCCTCTATCTACTCTATCGGAGGGATCGCTTTGGCTGTCGGGATGCTGATCGTGGCACAGCTTTATCATCAGATACTCAACACCCAATGGTTCTACCGTATCTCTCTACTCGTTGAGATCACACTACTTCTGGCTGTGGGCTATTTTCTCCTCTTTCCCTATACCTACCAGACAGCACTACTGGTCTATCTGGGCTACCAGCTCACCTTTGTCTTTGGCTCCTATCTGGTACGGGCAGAGACTCTCATCATCCAAAAAGACACCATTCTGACAACACTTGATACCGCCAAACAGCTAGGATATTTGGTAGGGATGGGGATCTCTTATCTATTCTATAAAGGTTTGGAGCAGTATGGCATTACTGAAAACCAGACAAAGGTATATGATCTACACTACCTGCTACTGGGTGTAGAGGTTATCATTATACTGCTTATCTTGAAGAGTTTTGGAAGAGCTAAAACAGCATAACCTTTATCATCTCTCCTTCGAGCACCTCAGCAACTCCCTCGCCGAACACTGCCACAGCATTGCTCTCCATCAGTGGGGTGAGCATCCCTGAGCCGATCTTGTTATCTCTGGTAACATGAAACACCCCCTCTCTCATCTGTCCCAGCACTAGATTGGTGCGGGTGGGTTTGAGTCGTAGAGACTGGGAGATAGGGGCATGAATGACAGCGTGTCGTGGATGGGTATTGCCTTGTAGCTTCCTAAGGATCGGTACAGAGAGTAGGAAGATATTGAGTAGTGTGGTCATGGGGTTGCCCGGCATCGCCATGACGAAGGTCGAGCCCACATCTCTGGGTATTTTGCCCATCATGGTAGGACGGCCCGGCTTGACATTGACGCCGTGAAATAGTACTTCTAGTCCATTGGCAACAAACGCCTCCTCAAGAAAGTCTGCCTCTCCCATACTGATACCGCCGGTAGTGACGATCACATCGTACTGTTTCAGTTCAGAGATAAACGCTATACTTTTTTGCAGATCATCAGGGATCATTCCGACATATGTAGGACTAAACCCATACTTCTTGAGCAGTGCTGTGATCCCGAAGGCATTGGCATTGTAGATCTCATCTTCATCTGCCTCCTCCCATGGTTCTTTGATCTCGTCTCCCGTAGAAACCACCGCGATCGTCAATGGTGCAAAAACCTCTACCGCCACGATCCCTTGGGCAGAAAGCATCGCAATATGAGAGAAATCCAGCTGTTCCCCCACTTTCATCAATACTGCACCTTTGGTCTGCTCCTCTCCTTTTTTACGTAAGGCACTGCCTTTTTTGAGATTAGGAGGAACTGTAACAGCCTCTGCTGTCACTTCACTACACTCCTCTATGGGTACGATCGTATCTGCATCCGGTGGTACCTGTGCCCCCGTCATGATCTTGTAACAGCTGCCCTCCTCCAAGAGGGGCTTCGGTCTATCTCCTGCAAAAATTGTTCTTATGATCTGTAACCTTTTGCCAGCATCCTCAGCCCTAAGTGCAAATCCATCCATCGCAGAGTTATCAAAAGAGGGCAGATTTTTTTGACAACGTAACTCTACTGCCAGTATCGACCCCAGTGCAGACTCCAACGATACTGTTTCTATTCTCTTGGGAGCATCCACGCGTTCCAGTGTCTGAGTAAGTGCCTCGTCAAATGCATACAGATCCAGCTTTTTCACATGTTTCCCCTCTACGGTATAGTTTGGATAAATTGTACCCAATTTTTCCAAATATACCTACACTATTGAGGCACTTTACTATGAAACTATTTTGCTATTTTAATGCTACAGTTTTGTAGTATAATACCCTTATGTCATTTGATCAAACTAAAGGAGTAAAAAATGTCAGATAAAATCTATCGTGTCAACATGAAGAATCTGAGTTATAAGATAGAGGATGTTCCTAAGGACTGGATGGGACTGGGAGGCAGAGGACTTACCTCTACTATCGTTGCAGCCGAAGTAGATCCCGAATGTCACCCACTAGGGCCCAACAACAAGATGGTCTTTGCACCTGGTTTACTCTCCGGTACCATTGCTGCCAACTCAGGCAGAAACTCTCTAGGTGCCAAAAGCCCTCTGACAGGAGGTATCAAAGAGAGTAATGTGGGCGGTACTAGTGCAGGTATCTTTGCCAAGCTTGGTGTCAAAGCACTGATCATAGAGAATATTCCTGAAGATGACTCTACTTTCTACCATATCCATGTGACCAAAGAGCATGTCGCGATCGAGCCCTGCCCGGAGCTGGTCGGAAAAGAGAACTTTGAGGTACTTGATGCCATGCTGGAGCGATATGACAAAAAAGTAGCAGTCATGACCATCGGTACACCAGGTGAGCAAAAAATGCTGATCTCCAATATCTCTGTCAAAGACCCCAAAGGCAAACTTAGAAGCCACGGTCGTGGTGGTATGGGTGCCGTCATGGGATCAAAGAAGATCAAAGTGATCACCGTCGATGCAGAGAAGTACAAAGAGACTCACTTGGCAGATCCTGAGAAGTTTAAAGCTGCCAACAAAGTCTTCACTAAAGCGCTACAAGACAACCCAATCAGTGGCGAAGGTCTGCCGGCATTCGGAACCAATGTACTGGTCAACATCATCAATGAAGCAGGTGGATTGCCCAGTATGAACTTCCGCACAGGTAACTCGGAAAATGCAGAAGCGATCTGTGGTGAGACCATGGCTGAGAATATCGAAGCCCGAGGAGGAAGTACCACACACGGCTGTCATGCAGGCTGTGTGATCCAGTGTTCTCAAACCTATAATGACGAAGAGGGCAACTATCTTGCATCAGGATTTGAGTATGAGATGATCTGGGCATTTGGTGCCAACTTTGGTATCAGTGACCTCGACCTCATTGCCAAGATAGACAACCTTATGGATGATATCGGTGTGGATGCGATCGAGACAGGCGTTACCTTCGGTGTAGCAGCTGAAGGTGGACTGCTTGAGTTTGGTGATGGTGAAACGGTCTATAAGATCCTCTCCGAAGATGTTCCCAAGGGTACTCCTGTAGGCAAGATCATCGGATCTGGTGCAGGCAATGTAGGTAAACTCTACGGTCTTGTCAGAGTACCCGTTGTCAAAAACCAATCTATCCCAGCCTATGAACCACGCGCAATCAAGGGTCAGGGTATCACCTATGTCACCACTCCAATGGGTGCTGACCACACCGCTGGCTATGCAGTCGCTACCAACATCCTCAACTCAGGCGGATACATCGATCCACTCAAGAAAGAGGGGCAAGTAGAGCTCTCTAGAAATCTACAGATCGCCTCAGCTGCCATCGACAGTACAGGTATGTGTATCTTTGTAGCATTCCCTGCACTGGATGACCCTGTCTGCCTACCTGCACTGATCGATATGATCAACGCAAGATTTGGCATCAACCTCACAGGCGATGATGTCACAGGCTTGGGTAAATATATCCTTAAAACAGAGCATGAGTTCAACCTCAAGGCGGGACTTACCGCAGCTGATGACCGTATCCCAGAGTTTATGAAGTATGAGCCACTCCCACCACACAATGTCGTCTGGGACTTCACCAATGAAGAGATCGACGCATTCTGGGATTTCTAAAATGGAACACCAATGATAGAGATCACCGTCAAACTGTTCGCCCAGTATAGAGCAGACCATTTCAAACTCGAAAAGCGAAGCTACCCTAAAGGCGCAACAGTGGGGGGTGTCATCATCGAAACAGGTATCCCTATAGAGCAGTTTCCTATCGGTGTCATCATGGTCAATGGACGACACTTCAATGAGGATCACGTACTTCAGGAGGGGGATATCCTCTCCCTCTTCCCTAAAGTGGGCGGAGGGTAAATCACCAAAGAATCTATCATGAAAATCACATTCAATGCTTTCTCATTTGCACGTAAAAAGCTGAGAGAAAAAGGGATCGAATGTGTCAATGTGACACGTGAGATCAATGAGGGTATGAGTGCCCAGGATTTCATCGATGAGCTAGGTCTCGAAAAGAAGTATGTAGAGGCCGTATTTATCAACGGCACCATAAGACCCAAGAGCACCATACTCCAAGAGGGAGACAGAATCGCTCTGCTACCACCAGGCACACCCGGATCCTACAGATTGATACTGGGGATTAAAAATATGGGAGAAACGTAGGCTCATGGAAAAAGTAAAGTCATGGAAATAGAATCTTTTATCAAGCAATGCAGTATGCTCGATGGCTTTCTCACGCTCACAGACCATACCTATGCTGTCCAAGAATTCGCAATGAATTATCGAGCAGTAGAGGCAGTGGCTCTAGAGATGGGGATCATACCCCTCCGCTATCAGAGAAATCAATCCACCATCTCTTTGCAACAACAAAAGATACTGTTTAACTCCCATATCGCCATCATAGGGTGTGGCGGCCTTGGCGGGCATATCGCTGAGATCCTGACACGTATAGGGATAGGCAAGCTCTCTCTGTATGATTTTGACCACTTTGAAGAACACAATCTCAACAGACAGAACTTCTCTACTGTGGTAGACTTGGGAAGAGACAAAGCCATCGTGGTCAAGGAGGCTCTCGAACGTATCAATCCCTCTATAGAGATCGATGCATGGGTACAGCGGTTTGATCCCCACTCTGATCTTGATAGTATCAAAGGGCTTACACTCATCATCGATGCACTGGATGATCCACAGATCAAACTGGATCTTGCACAACAGTGCAAAACAAAGCACATCCACTGTGTTCATGGTGCTATCGCAGGCATGCATGGACAGTTTACTACTGACAGTACGCTGGAACATCTCTATCCTGATGGCTCCCGTGGGGCAGAGCTCAGCAGTGGAAATCCCTCTTTTACCGTCACTCTGGCCGCATCGATCCAGGCTTCTGAAGCGATCAAGTGTATCTTGGGGATCGGGGAAACACTTCAGGGGAAGTTTATGGTCGCTGACCTGCTCTATAATGATTTTGAGAAATTCCCTCTGTGAAAACCCTCAGAGAAAAATGGGATAAAAAAGCCCAAAATTATAATCGTTATACAACAGATAGCACTGCTCTAGAGGCATCCATTTGTCAAAAAATAGGAGCAGCAGATATCGACCTGAATGGGAAGAAAATCCTCGATATCGGCTGTGGCACCGGTGCCTATACACTCCGCGTCGCCCAAAAAGCAAAACATATTGATGCCGTGGATATCTCCGCTGAGATGCTCCGTATCCTTCAGGAAGATGCAGACAAGATTTCTCTAAAAAATATTGCGACACACTGTACAGACTGGGAGCATTTTCCACTGCCAGAGATCCCCTATGATATCGCTATGGCTACGATGTTCCCTGCACTTAAAAAGCATCATCACTTCCAAAAGATGCATGATTCTGCTACCACAAAGCTCTTCCTCGGCTGGGGAGGCAAACGTGGCACAGAGCTGATAGAAGCACTTTTTGAGATACATGGCGGAACATATAACGCACCTAACTCTGCCACCGTACTCAAAACTTGGTTAGAGCGCGAACAACATCCCTATAAAGTCATCGAACATACCGAAGAGAAAGTCCGTATCAAACCCTGGGAAGAAGCCATCGAAAACTACAACTGGCATCTCAAAGCACGAGGCATGCCGCCTCGGAGAGAAAAGATTATCAAGGTTTTAGAGCAGTATCGTAATACGCATGGAGAGGTAGTGGAGAGGACTTTGAATTATCTCAATCTGGTGATCTGGTAGTATGATTTAGTTTTCGTTAATCCCTTTTGAGTACAATGCCACACTTAATACAATCCTAAGGAATCCACTTGAAAAAAATACTACTCGGACTTATCGCGCTTATCATCATTGCAGCAGGCGTACTCTTTGGTGTCAATGGCAAAAGTAACTACGATGCTACCAAATACTCTCTCAGTATCACCCCAGCTGACAAGCACTTTGGGATCGGTTCTACGATCGACTATATCTTACCTGATCAGTTTGACAAGACACACAAACTCAGCACCACTACACAAAAGATGGTTTTTGCTTTTACCAAAGATACCGGTCATATCATTAAAGTCTTTATGATGGAGCAGCCTGAAGGGTTTCTTCAAAAACGCAATGCAGTGATCGTTGCAGATATCTCTGCAATGCCTGTCGTGATCCAAAATACCTTTGCTCTGCCAGACCTCAAAAAAAGTAATTATAGCATGATGCTTATTTATGACAAAGAGATGGCAAAGAAACTCAAAGAGGGACAGGAAGCGACCAAAGTGATCGTCATGACACTGGAAAATAAAAAGGTCACTAAGGTAGAACTGGCTGGCAGTGAAGAGGCGCTTAAAAAACTACTCTAATGCTTGTGCATCGCTGCCACTTTGTCTTTGGCTAGCTCTAGATTGGCACAGGCAGATTCGTTGCCCATACGGCATGCCATACCCCAATATTTGTATGCCAGTGTGTAGCTCTGTTTGACGCCTCTGGCGTTGGCATAGAGAAATGCCAGATTGTTGCACCCCTCGCTCAGACCATAATCACATGACTTCTTGAAGTATCTACTGGCAATCGCATAGTGTTTCTGTTCCCCTCTCCCTGCATGTCGTAGTCCTATATTTTGGCATTCAACCCCTGAACTACAGGATGCTGACGTATTGCTGGAAGCTCTCTGTGTATGTCCTTTTTGTGTCGTAGGTACACATCCTGCTAACAGAAAAAGTGTTCCGATAGATACTAATAGTTTTTTCATGATATTATCCTTTGGGTATTAATGCTTTTGTAAAAGCAGAAAATGCTTGTCGCTTACTTCACTGTAGAGGCTTATGGGGGTATCACTTAGCAGTGTCAGTCCCCCTGCTGTTGCAATCTGTGCTGCGGTATGGTAGTGCTGTGTGATCTGTTCATCTGATCTACGGTAGTGTATGCCCTCTTTCTCAAAGAGTGTGAATGCTGAGTGATAGAGCCCCTCATCATAGTCACTGTCTATAATCAGAAACTGATTTTCATCCTCAGCAGTAAAACTCCCGCTGGCGATCTCGGAAAAACCATATTCGCTATTAATATCACAGAGAAAATAGCCACCTGTAGTCAGCCTGTCAGAGATACACTGCATAAATCGGGGTAAGCTTTCAGTATCCAAATAGTTGACCATGTCAAAAACCGCTGTGATCACCTCAAACTGCCCCTGCACTGCACAAAGATCGATCGTTTCTGCCTCGATGCCTCTGGAAACAGTACGCGCTACCATGAGCGAACTCAGGTCGATGCCCTTGAGTTGTGCAGGTGCAAATACCTTTTGGATGAGCTCCAAAAAGCCGCCAGAACCACACCCTACATCCAAAAGTGAATCAAATGCTAAGGTATCCAGTGTCTTTAGATAGGTGCCATAGAGAGAGCCGATCGCTTCCTCATTTTCCAGCAACCCTTCTATCTTGGCATAGAGATCCAGTGCTTCGGTCTTGTTTGACATAGATATCCCTTATGCGATCCCTGAGCCAGTCGAAGGGCTCTCTACCACTGCTTTGATCTTCTCATAGAGGGAGAGTATCTCCTCTTTTTTGGCATAGTAGCTGTTTTTATTGGCAATGAGATGGGCGGAAGAATCCATGATATCCTCAGCCACTTTTAGCCCGTTCTCTCGCATAGTACTGCCTGTCTCAACGATATCCACGATCGCATCTGCCAATCCTACCAGCGGAGCCAGCTCTATCGATCCGTAAAGCTTGATCACCTCGACACCAACCGCCTTTTTGGAGAAGTAGTCACGGGTGATGTTGACCATTTTGGTAGCAACTTTGATGTTGGGTTTGTTCCAGTCAAGTGTATCACCATTTTTGATCCCGATAGCCACTTTGCATCTGCCCAATCTCATATCCAAGAGCTGAATAATATCAAGCTCTTTCTCTGTGATCACATCCAGACCCACCACGCCGATATCAGCAGCACCATGTTCCACGTAGGTAGGTACATCCTGATTACGGACATTAAGGAACCTGAACTCACCAATATCCAGTATCAGCTTACGGCTCTCAAAAGCAAATTCTCCTCCAAAGATTTCGGCAAAGATCGCCAGTGTCTCCTCTGCAATTCTTCCTTTGGGTAGTGCTATGGTTATCATTGTTTGTTCCTTTTTAATCGTTTTCTCATGCCCTCAAAGAGCAGCATCTCATCAAAGTGTGCATCAGGGAAATAGCCAGCAAGCCACTCCCCGTCTCCTCCGGTAAAATAGAGAGGTAAGTCAGATCGTATCTTTTCAATCACTGCTATGAGTGGTGCAATCGTACCATAACTGACACTTGTTTCTGTACTTTTTGGCAGATTCTTCATATCCAATACTTTGATAAGCGTAACATCCAAGATCGGTGAGATCTCGGCATAGGCTTTGGCATAGGCATGTATACCAGGAAGGATAAACCCTCCCTGATAGCTACCATCCACTACTTTATCGACAGTAATCGCTGAACCAGCATCAATAAAAATACCACTCTCTCGGCTCAAGCAGAGTGCCTTTCGGTCTATGCCCATCCCTTTATAGTCACCCTCGATAGAGAGTGATTCAGAGATATCGACCCATGCTTCCAAGGCAGTAAGTGTATCACTATGGAGGCTGCTTACATTGATATAGTAGACCTGTGCTGTACCATACTGTTCGATCGCATCCATCATGCTCAGATGAGAGACCCTGCCATCTTCCCAGACATGCACATGTCTGTTACCCACATCTGCCAGTATCATACTGCTCCCTTACTTCTCTGTCGCAACCAATAAAAGAGGCTCAACACTGCGATAAGAAGCAGTGCGATGACTGTCGCATTCTTAAGATAGTGTGCCACCTGATCCTCATTTGCACCCAGATAATAACCCAACAGCGCCAATACAGTCACCCAGATACCTGCTCCCAACACCGTATACAGTGCAAATTTGCCCAGATGCATCCCTGCCAGACCTGCCGGCATAGAGATATACTGCCTGATCCCGGGAATCAGTCGACCATTGAAGGTAGAGATCTCTCCATGTTTGGCAAAAAAGTGCTCTAGCTTCTGGAGTGCTTCAGGCTTAAGGAAAACATACTTGCCGTAGCGTAGTAAAAAAGGTCGTCCATATTTGGCAGCTAAAAAATAGTTGAACAGTGCCCCGGATAATGAGCCTGCAATCCCGGACAATATCGCTATGAAGATATTCATTTTCCCTTGAAATGCCAAATAGCCCGCAGGGATCATTACCACTTCACTGGGAAAAGGGAAAAAGCTGCTCTCCAGGAACATGGCCACAAAGATACCTGCATAGCCCCAGCTATCAACCGTAGCTACCACCCATGAGACAAAATCTGAAAACAAGAGGACTAGTCCTCTTTGAAGGCACCTGGAGCGGTGAGTTTAGCGTAGCGTTTCTCCATCATCTCCTCTTTACTCATCTCTCTGAGTGCATAGACTGATTTAAGATAGTAAGCCTTGAGTGCTTCTGCTGCTGCCTTTTTATCTCTGTGTGCCCCATTCAGAGGCTCATCGATAATATCATCGATCAAACCATGCTCCAGAAGTGAGTCCGGAGTGATCTTGAGTGCTTTGGTCGCCTGCTCTACTTTGCTCGGATCACTCCAGAGTATTGCAGAACAGCCCTCTGGGGAGATCACAGAAAAGACAGAGTAACGCATCATCGCAAAGCGGTCTGCCACACCGATCGCCAAAGCACCACCACTACCCCCTTCACCAATCACCACAGAGATCAAGGGAACTTTAGCACCAGAAAACTCTAGAAGGTTCCTTGCAATCGCTTCACTTTGTCCACGCTCCTCAGCACCCAGTCCAGGATAGGCACCCGGGGTGTCTACGAGCATCAGGACAGGGATATCAAACTTCTCTGCCAGCTTCACCGCTCTGAGTGCTTTTCGATATCCTTCAGGGTTAGGCATACCAAAGTTTCGTTTGATCTTGTTCTTTACGCCACGTCCTTTTTGTTCACCGATCACTACAGTACGCTGTCCATCGATCCATCCCAGATAGCAGAGCATTGGTGAGTCATCTTTGAAATGTCGATCTCCGTGGATCTCCTGTGCATCTTCCATGATCAATCGGATATAGTCCAGTGCATAAGGGCGATCCAGATGGCGTGCAAGCTGAAGCTTCTGATAGTCACTCAGTGAACCAAAGATCTTACCTACCTCTTTGTCCAACTCTTTTTCAAGTGCATCTACCACTTCCACATTGCCGCGTGCTTTGGCAGACTCTATATCACTGTAGATCGCCTCCATCGGCTTTTCAAAATCAAGATAGTTTGCCATGCCTCTATCCTATGCTTCAAATTTCTTGAAGATCACCACACCATTGGTACCACCAAACCCAAAGGAGTTGCTCATCACTACGTTAAGTACTGCCTCTCTGGCTTGATTAGGCACATAGTCCAGATCACAATTTTCATCAGGCGTAGTGTAGTTGATCGTAGGAGGGATGATTCCTTTCTCCATCGCCATAATAGAGATGATCGCTTCCATAGAGCCCGCAGCACCAAGACAGTGTCCGATCTGCCCTTTGGTAGAGCTTACCGGAGGACAGTTCTCTTTGCCACCAAAGAGTTCTTTGAGTGCCGCTGTTTCATTTTTATCATTGATCGGTGTAGAGGTACCATGTGCATTGACATAGTCTACCTTGGGCTCTCCTGCCATACGATAGGCCGCTTTCATCGCTCTGAGTGGGCCATCCATAGTAGGTGTCGTGATATGGTTGGCATCACCACTCTCACCAAAACCGATCAGCTCAGCATAGATCTTGGCACCTCTGGCTTGGGCAGCTTCAAGATCTTCCAGTACTAAGGCACCGGCACCCTCACCCATTACAAAGCCATCTCTGTCTTTGTCAAAGGGTCTAGAGGAGGTCTGAGGGTCATCATTGCGGGTAGAGAGTGCTTTCATTGCAGCAAATCCACCCACACCTGCACCACACACAGCAGACTCCGCACCGACTACCAGCATACGGTCTGCTCCGCCAACCATAATCGTCTTGGCTGCTTCACCGATCGCATGTGTTCCGGCTGCACAGGCAGTCACAGAAGAGAGATTCGGGCCCTTAAGGTTTTGATAGATGGAGACAAAACCACCCAGCATATTAACCAATGCAGAGGGGATAAAGAAAGGGGAGATTCTTCGGGGGCCTCTGGTGTCACAGATCACAGAGTTTTTCTCGATAGAGGGCAAGCCTCCAATGCCTGACGCACTGCTCACACCGAAACGCTCTCGATCGATATCCTCATCAAACTGGGCATCCTCCATCGCTTCCATGGCAGCTTTGAGTCCTAGCTGGATAAATCGGTCTGCCTTCTTCACCTCTTTGCCATCCATAACGGTAGAGGGATCAAAGTCTTTGACCTCAGAAGCTATTTTCGCTGAAAACTTCTCTGGATCAAACAGGGTAATCGTATTGACACCACATTTCCCTGCAACGATCGCATCAAATGCTGTCTTCTTATCATGTCCTACACCATTGATCATACCTAAACCGGTTACTACTACTCTTCTCACAAAATTCCCCTATATTAGTTTGGAATAGAAATACAAATACTTCTCAAAGTACTTGTGTTTCTATACACAAGTCTCCCCCATGAAGAGGAGATACGAAACCTAAACAGCTTCGATGAATTTGATAGCGTCAGATACTGTAGCGATCTTCTCAGCATCCTCATCAGGGATCTCGATATCGAACTTCTCTTCAAGTGCCATAACAAGCTCAACCACGTCAAGGCTATCCGCACCAAGATCTTCAACGAACTTTGACCCCTCTTTAACTTCGTCAGGGCTCACGTTCAGTTGCTCTACTACTACCTCTTTTACATCATCTAAAATTGCCATTTGTATCTCCTGTATTTGGTTTAATTTATGGGCAAAGTATATCGAAATATTGTTAAATAAATGATAGCCACACTAACAAATGTTATTCTAGCTCACTATACATCCCACTATAATACGACTAAAAAAGGTCTCTACCATGGAATTTCTGCTCCTGTTTACTGCGTTTATCATCCCATTTGCATGGACCCCAGGACCCATCAATGTGACGCTTGCAGCAGTAGGCACTGCAAGTGGTTTCAGCAAGGCACTGCCTCTGATACTGGGTATCAATGTGGCTTTTTTGTTACAAGCCATCGCTATGGGGTTGGGGCTAGGCAAGCTCTTCGCACTCTATCCCCTCCTCTACGAGATCATTCGCTACACAGGTGCTCTCTATCTACTCTACCTGGCATACAAAATGCTCACACTTCGTATCGGTAGCCGAGAGATACAACTACATTTTTGGAATGGGATGCTACTGAGCCTACTCAACCCCAAAGTCTACATGACCCATATCGTCATGTATGCACAGTTTACACTAGAGGGTCAAACACTCTCTGGTGTACTGCTACTCAGTCTGTTGGCTACAGGGTTTTTCTTCATCGGAAACAGTGGCTGGTGTCTCTTTGGTGCCACACTCAGAAGGTTTATGGAAAATGAGGTATTTTTTAGACTATACAAGTATTTCTTTGCCTTACTTTTGATGGGAGTAGCGGGGTATTTGGTGTGGAGCTAATGTGTCATTGGATACCTAAACGTTGGTTACACATCATAGTATCTACGATATAATGCGATTAAAAATGAGGAACCTTATGAAGCCAGAAGAAAAAACAGGCATCCTCTACGCTATCGCTGCCTTTGGTTTCTGGGGATTGGCACCGATCTACTTCAAGCAGGTGGCCTCTGTGGCACCTACGGAAGTGTTGGCACATCGTGTGATATGGTCTGTGCTGGTATTGGTGGTTTTCCTCTCCCTAGGTAAGCAGTTCTCACAGATCAAACCATTGTTTCGTGACCCCGTTAAGCTCAAATGGCTTATACTCTCTTCGCTGCTGGTCTCCACCAACTGGCTGATCTTTATCTATGCGGTCAGCATCGGGCAGATCCTCGAAGCCAGTCTGGGGTACTTTATCAATCCACTTATCAGTATGCTCTTTGCTGCCCTCTTTTTCTCTGAATCAATCAGTCAAAAGCAATCTACCGCCATAGGGATTGCTCTGCTGGCAGTGATCATTCAGATCATCCTCTTGGGCAAGCTACCACTCATCTCTCTGGGGCTTGCGATCACCTTTGCCCTCTATGGTGCCGTACGCAAAAAGGTACACGTCCCTTCTCTGTCAGGACTTTTTGTCGAGACGATCTTGATCCTACCACTGGCGATCGGATATCTCTGGTATCTCTGGAACACAGGAGAGATCGCTTTTGGTGCTGGAGATGGATATATTACCCTCATGCTTGCTCTGGCAGGCATCATCACCGTCCTCCCTCTGCTCTGGTTCAATGCAGGCACCATCAGGCTCAAGCTTGGCACCATTGGTATGCTACAGTATATCGGGCCCAGTGTCGCCTTTCTTGTGGCGATCTTTCTCTATGATGAAGCGATCAGCAGTGCCAAACTCTTTACCTTTGTACTCATCTGGGTCGCATTGTCCCTCTATACCTACGATTTGATAAAGTCCAATAAGAACAAGTGAGTAAGGGCTCTACATCTGAAATAATCTTCTCTTCATAATCAAAATAATTGCTGTTCTCTATAATTAGTTTTGATATACTTTTCCATTCAATTTTTGGAGGGTTCAATGGAAATGAATTATGTGATAGATACATTTTTCTCAATTTTTACAATGGTACTGATCATTTTGATGGTGCCGGGATTTGCGATGCTGGAGGCGGGGTTGGTGAGAACCAAGAATGTCACTTCGGTACTGACGGTCAATGTCATGATCTATGCATTGGCATCGATGTCCTTTCTGCTGATCGGCTACACCTATGCCTTTGGCAGCTGGGATCATCAAGACAGTATCAACAAGTATGCTTTCTTTCTCTTTCAGATGGCATTTGTCGGCAAGGTCGTCAACATCATGAGCGGTGGGGTCAGTGAGCGTTCTCGTATCCTGCCATTGGCACTTTTTACGATCGTAGTAGGTGCGTTTCTCTATCCTACCATCGTCAATATTACCTGGGGAGCCAACTTCCTCAGTGATACAGTACTAGATATCTCTGCCATGCATGATCTGGCAGGCTCCACTGTCATCCATTCTACAGGTGGATGGGCACTACTGGCAGCGATCCTCATCATGGGACCTAGACGAGGTAGATACAAGAAAAGTGGTGCCATTCAGGCCATCCCTGCTTCAAATATTCCTCTAGTCACGTTGGGTGCCTTCCTGCTCTGGATCGGCTGGTTTGGGTTTAACGGTGGCTCTGTAGGAGCAATCTCTTCCAAAGAGAATGCCGATGCAGTAGCCCTCACCATCATGAATACCAACACTGCAGGCCTGGCAGGTGCGATCATCGGCTGGCTGCTCACCTACTTCCGTTATAAGAAGTTTGATATCACCATGATCCTCAACGGTGCATTGGGAGGACTCGTAGCGATCACTGCCGGACCTGATCTCTATGGTATCTATACGCCTATTCTCATCGGTGCGATCGGTGGGGCATTGGTGGTGTTGTTTGTGCCACTATTTGACAAGCTCCGTATGGATGACCCTGTCGGTGCTCTCTCGGTACACCTGGTCAACGGTATCTGGGGTACGCTGGCAGTCGGTATCTTCGCCTCAGATGTGAGCCTCATAACCCAACTCAAAGGGGTTGTGGTCGTAGGTGCTATTGTTTTTCCATTGGCTTACGCTATAATTTTCACCATCAACAAGTTCTTCTCTTTGCGTGCTGGTGACGATGAGCAGCAAGAGGGTATCGACTATGTTGAGTGTGGTATGGAAGCATATCCAGAATTTAAACGCAGTATATAAAGGAATCGTATGAAAAAAATAGAAGCAGTCATCAAACCATTCAAGCTGGAAGATGTAAAAGAGGCATTGGTCGAGGCTGGGATAGAGGGAATGACCATCTCTGAGGTCAAAGGATATGGACGACAGGCAGGACACTCTGAGCTCTATAGAGGGGCTGAGTATGTCGTAGAGTTCATCCCAAAGATCAAGATAGAGATTGCTGTCAGTTCAGGTAAGTATGCGGATATCGCCATCGAAGCGATCAGGAAAGCTGCCTACACAGGCAAGATCGGTGACGGCAAGATCTTTGTCAGCGATATCTCTCACACAGTACGTATCCGTACAGGTGAAGAGGATGAAGAGGCACTCTAGTTTCTCTCTTCTTGTTAAGAGTCATTAATCTTTTTTGGTGTATCATTCACGACACACACAAGAAGGGCTCTTATGAAATACCAACGTTTTGTTTCTCTCACTGCAGGACTCTCATTTATTCTTATTTTCGTCTCCAGCGGTGTACTCTACTTTATCCCTGATCGTGGGGTCACTGGATGGACCGCGTGGACTTTTCTAGGTTTGGACAAACAGCAGTGGGACAATCTGCATATCAACCTGGGTATTCTCTTTCTGGTCTTTATCGTCTGGCATATCTACTTCAACTGGAAGCCCATCAAGGCCTATCTCAAGGTCAAAAAAAAGTGGAAAGTCTTTACTAAAGAGTTCAATGTAGCACTGATCGTGACCCTGCTGTTTGCCGCTGGGACGATCACCATGACCTTACCCTTCAGCTTTCTGGTCAATATCGGAAATGGGATCAAAGCGGGCAACTCCCTTGATGACGGTAATCCTCCTTTTGGCTATGCAGAGTATGCCACACTGGAGGACTTTTGTCTGCTTACCCACATTGATAAAAGGCAAGCACTGCAAAGGCTAGAAGCCAAAGGCATCATGTTTTCCTCTACTAAAGCTACCCTCAAAGAGATCGCAACTGCCAATGATACTAGCCCAAAAGCACTTTTTCTGATCATCCGAGACACTGCTACCAAGTTCATCCTTCCTACTGACCTACCTGTCGGTATGGCACGTAAGTCTCTAGCCAGACTACAGCAGGAGTACTGGATAGAGCTAGATAAATTTATTGCTCACCTGGCACACTACGGGATCAAAGCCACTCCTGAGAGTTCTTTCAAAAAACTTGCCAAAAACCATAATCTCCACCCTGCACAACTCTACAATATGCTACTGGCATCACAGGTAGAGCAACACTAAGCCACAGATGCCTGTACCAAGGCATCATGCATCTGCATATACCCGATCAAAAACTCAAACATCATCCGCCAAAAAACTTCAGCAAGTAAAAAGGCTGCTATAAAAAGGAGTAGTACTTTTACTTTTTCCTTGGCTGGCAACATCTGCCAGATTAGTGATTTTCCTTGGAGATAGGTCTGCTCCAATAGTGAGAATTTAGTCAGCATCCATCGCATACACCGCCACATCACAAAAGGACAAAGTATAGCCCCTAGATAGTAAAAACCTATCAATGCAGGAATAGAGATAAAATTGTCAAATATGAGAAAATCCATAAGGGCTCCTTTCATTTAGGAAAAGTATAGTCATATTGCTCTTAAAGCTACCGTTAATATTCATTAGTACTTTTTGATGTATGATTCATTCACTATTCTAGGAGGGCTCCAGTGAAACGATTTATCTACCTTTTTCTATTGTCTATGGGTTTTATCTATGCAGATACTATACAGCATCTTATTGCCTACGGACTCAAACACAGCCCTATGATACAGGCGAGCAAAGCCAAGTCTGCACTCTCCAAACTCTCCCGACAGGCGAGCAAGGCCGCACAGTATGGAGAGCTGAATCTTGTCGGTGACTATACCCACTACAATATCGAGCGCACTTTGGCACCTGTTCCACCCAGTGCTATGAAGAGCCCTACCCCTATCACTACCAGCAAGGATATCTTCTCCCTTGGGCTCAACTATACCGTAGCACTTTTTACCGGTGGTGCACAGAGTAGACAGATAGAGATCGATCAGATCGCTTCTACTATGAGCGAAGGCTCCATCAAGCTCAGCAAGGCGCAGCTGATCTACAATATCCGCACACTCTATCTCAGTACCCTCTCTCTCAAAGAGATCCTCCATGCCCAACGCATCCATACACATGCACTGAAAAAGCTGGAGAGACAAATAGCCAAAGAGGTCACCGTAGGAAGGAAAGCCTCTATAGAGCAGTATAAGTCCCAGGCGGATATCGTAGCTTCCAGCACCCAGGAAGAGATACTGATCGCCAATATCGAGATCACCAAAGCAACCCTGGGTGCACTGGTAGGCAAGTCCATCGGCAGGATAAGCCCTCTCAAGTTTTCTGTTAAAAAGCCCAGATACAGCACCAAAAGACTCCTCAAGAAAGTCTCTGGGCTCACCAAACTCAAACTAGAGCATCTCCAGCTACAAAAAGCCCAAAAGATGATCCAAAAAGCCCAGGCAGCCAACCTGCCACAGATCAATCTCAACGCCTATGCAGGCAAAAACTTTGGAGCGGATATCCAGAGTGATGATTGGGACAGCGAAGATGTCTGGCAGATAAGCATCAAAGGGCAGTACAATCTACTAGACTTTGGCAAGCGTGCGATCAACGAAGAGAAAGCACGGGTTGCCATGCTCCAGGCACAGATCCATCTCCAGCAGGTAACCCTAGATATCAAAAAACAGCTCCTACAAGCGATACAGAAGATCAAACTCAGCTATGCAGAGTATCGTGGCAACAGTGCCCAGTATCGACTGAGCAAAAAAAGTACCCAGATTGAAGAGGTACGCTATGAAAGTGGCACCTCCACACTCAATGATCTGTTGCTGGCACAAAGCAAAGTACAGTTTGCCAAAGCCAAAGTGATACAGAGTCGTTATGACTACAAAAAAAACCAATACTATCTTGACTACATTTTAGAAAAAGGAATAAAGTAAAATGAAAAAGATCATCATTTTTCTGATCGTTATCGCCGCCGTTGTACTGATCGGTATCAAAGGAAAAGGACTGCTGGATCAACGTAAAAATGAAGTGGAAAATACGCCTCTGCCTCTGA
>Ga0256844_10000224_pt1 | contig 22668 bp, 24 predicted proteins | sample MusselsmetaG_FD_189100 | JGI IMG/M metagenome (GOLD analysis project Ga0256844, IMG submission 189100) | Mussel associated microbial communities from hydrothermal vent at the East Pacific Rise, Pacific Ocean - Mussels | ecosystem: Host-associated > Mollusca > Shell > Unclassified ... | reverse complement strand
GCTTATAACTTATATGCAGCCGCTCAACGCTGTACGCTCTATTAAAATCTATAAGCCTTGTTCTTTACGGATCAGTTGATGATAAGCTGCTGCACCACCTTTCATAAAGTAATAATTTTCCAGCCCTTCTGCTTCTAAAAAATATTGCAGCCACCTCACTTGTTTACCTTTTTGATCATAAAAATACAAAGTGGTGTCATTATCAATAGCCTTAGAGATAATACGAATCAGTTTTCTGCTATTATCCAGACTCACATGTTTATCCCTGAACATAAATAAACCACTATCACCACGGCGTTGTTCACGATCTCTGACATCATAAATCATAGTGTTATCAGTCAGTAAACTCTGTTCAAATTCTTTAGCCGTAAGTTGGTGGGCAAGAAATTTATCCTTATCAATAATCCGTCCCGGCTTAACCGGTGTATCACCCAGTAAAACGGCATTTTCAGGATACCTCTGGCTCCATTCAAAGACACCTGCATCATAGGAAAAACAACCGTTTACCTTATTTTTTATGGCCTTTATTGCCGCATTGTACGATTTATAACAACTGCGACCATTACAATAAAAAACAATATCCTTAGTACTACTATTACGCAGCTCTTTTAATTTTTGCGGAAAAGACTTGCTGGCAACGGGCAAGTGTATGGCATTTAAAATACGCAGGGTTTTAAATTCAAAATCAGAACGTACATCGACAACAATAACCTCATCATTCTGGATTTTTTTAAATAAATCTTCCTTAGAAATAGTATAAACCTGTGGATAAAGTTTTCTTCCTGGAAAATTTTCATTGCTATTGGCAAAAGCAAAGTTTGCTGTACCAGTCACAATGAACATTAATAAGAGTAGTAAGAAACCATCAAATATTGAAAAACGGGAAACAAAAATAGCACGCATAGATACAATTCCTGTATTTAATTTTTATATTGAAAAAACTTAAAATAGTGTCCATTCATAAATTACCTCCCTGACAAATAACGGAGCGCAAAAGAAAAAGAATAAGAATAATTTTTCTTTTGCCACATTTTCAACGACTTACAGTCGTCAAAAATAGCAGCATATCCCTGTGCTACAAGTATGCATCAATAAATGGATGCATACTAAATGGTAAATTAACTTTAAAACAGTCAGCTTCAATATTCAAGTATAGTTCCTATTGAAAAAAATAGATTTTTTGGCTTATTAAACAGAATAATTAAATAGCATAAAAGTGATAAAATTTCTTTTTTTTACGCCACCATCGTCGCAATAATTTTTTTGTAATAAGCAATTGCCTACCCGTAGGAGAGATGATTTCTACTTGTCCCAGTCGACCACTATGAATATCATGCAAAATTTGCTGTAAATAATTTTCTTCGAATTGTGCTAATATGCCTACCCAATTAAAAACATCTTTATTTTTCAAGGCTATAGCAAACTCATCAAGTACATAAATTGAATGTTTTAAGGACTCCTGTTCTGTCGCAATATAATGATCCGTTATGGCAGAATATTGACTACCACTAATGAGTGCCAGCCCCTGTAAACTATGATTATTCGTATAAACAATGGTGTTATTATTTAATTGAGCGATATCAGCACTTATTTTAATATTATGGGTGTATTTTTCTGCCGCCCAAAACCAAACACTATTTATGGGGATTTTATGTTCTTCCCGGCGTTGTTTATTGACCTGGCTCTGATGCAAAATCATCTGAAATTCATTAAATAAATTAAGCCAGTAACGATTTTCGTTACTGGCTGCACTGAATAAATAGCTTTTGATTGATTGGCCAATAACCTTTTCCGGCGGTACGGTATCGATATTAATGGGTTTCTCTGATATAAGATACCAACGCTCAGCGTTGATCACTTCAATGGTCCAAAATTGGTCATCGTCATAAGCACTATAAAAATTCATTATTTCATCTGCCAATTGCCGTGCTTCGGTCAGAGACAGATTTAGCTTGCCAGTTTTTGCTAATACCAGTTGATCACGATCCGCTACCATATAACACGGATCGATGCGCATCAGCCATTTATTATCTAATTTTCCAGCAAGATAAGATAAATCGGTAGTATGGACGGTCTGTTCACTGCTGTTTAGCTGATCAAAAAGATAGGATGCACTGGCAATCGGTGGGTGGCGGTATTGATGATTCAGGGATAACTGTTTAAGTAAGCAATGATACAGATTAACAGGGCTGTTAACCAAAGGCTTAGTAGCAAAGGACATAGTTTGACTATATCGTCCATGGGAAAGAAATTTTGCCAAAACAGGCAACTCTGGCAGTTCCTGCTTCGGTAACTCATTGAGATACGGTACCGGATCAATCAGACCGGGTACCACGAGGCTTAACAGCGCTGATTTCATAAAACTGAATTAATCAGCATCCAGATGTTCCAGGCGTATACGTACTACATCACCATCGACTGAATCCAGACTATGGATTTTTTCCAGGGCAATATTCATGTTTTTCTCAATAGTATTATGAGTAATAATAATGATCATTGCTTTTTCTTCTACGCTGTTATGCTCTTTTTGCAACATCGAGTCAATACTAATACCATTATCTGCCAGTATTGAAGTAATATTTGCTAATACTCCCGTTTGATCTGATGCACTAATACGTAAATAATAGGCGGTTTCAACTGCTTCAATAGGTAAAATAGGCGTATCGGATAGCGACTCAGGCTGAAAAGCCAGATGTGGAACCCGATTTTCCGGATCGGAGGTTAAGACTCTTACCACATCCACTATATCACCTACTACTGCTGATGCTGTAGGCTCGGCCCCGGCACCGGCGCCGTAATAAAGTGTCGGACCTACAGCATCACCTTTCACCAGCACTGCATTCATCACACCATCAACATTGGCAATCAAACGTCGTTGAGGGATTAAGGTCGGATGAACACGCAATTCGATCCCCTTTTCAGTTCGTCGTGATATGCCCAGATGCTTAATGGTAAAACCTAATTCACTGGCAAAATCAACATCATCACGAGTAATTTTGCTAATACCCTCAGTATAAGTTTTTTCAAACTGTAAAGGAATACCAAAGGCGATTGAGGCTAAAATGGTCAGTTTATGTGCTGCATCAATACCTTCAACATCAAAAGTTGGATCCGCTTCAGCATAACCCAGACGCTGTGCTTCGGCTAAGACTGAATCGAAATCACGCTGCTTATCACGCATCTCAGTCAGAATAAAATTACCGGTGCCATTAATAATACCGGCCAGCCATTCAATATGATTACCCGCAAGACCTTCACGAATAGCTTTAATAATAGGTATACCGCCGGCAACGGCAGCTTCAAAGGCCACCATAACACCTTTTTTTTGAGCGGCGGAAAATATTTCATTACCATGCTTGGCAATCAATGCCTTATTAGCCGTGACTACATGCTTACCGTTGGCAATTGCTTTAAGCACCAGTTCTCTTGCCAGGGTATCGCCACCAATTAATTCGACCACAATTGATATATCAGGATCAGTAACGACTTCCATAGGATCCTGAGTTAAGCGGATACCACCCGTCTGACAAATACGCGGCTTATTAATATCACGCGCCGATGCATGACTAATAACAATACCACGTCCGGCACGACGTGATATTTCTTTTGCATTTCGTGTCAATACATTCACTGTACCACCACCGACAGTACCTAAGCCTAATAAGCCAACCTTAACTGGTTTCAAAAGATTCTCCATCTACATTAATTTCATTTTTCGCGCAGGATTATAACAAGAGTCAGAACAATTGTCGTGTCTGCATAACACAAGTCATATTGTTTTCAGTGTTTCGGACTATTTTCTAAAAATACCTACTTTATCATTTTTAAACATATCTCTAAGTCCACGCATTGCCTGGCGAGTCCGATGTTCATTTTCAATCAAACTAAAGCGTACGTGATCATCACCATATTCACCAAAGCCAATACCAGGAGAAACCGCAACTTTAGCTTCAGTTAAGAGTTTTTTAGAAAATTCCAATGAGCCCATATGTTTATATTTTTCCGGTATAGGTGCCCAGACAAACATAGTGGCTTTGGGTATTTCTACTTTCCAGCCAATAGAATCCAGCCCTGAACACAGCACATCACGGCGCGCCTGATACATGTCACAAATTTCTTTAACACACTCCTGAGGGCCATCCAACGCATGAATAGCAGCCACCTGAATCGGAGTAAACATACCATAGTCCAGATAGGACTTCATACGGGTTAAGGCCGCTACCAGCGTGGCATTACCACACATAAAGCCCACCCGCCAGCCGGGCATATTGTAGGTTTTGGACAATGAATAAAACTCAACAGCAATATCTTTGGCACCAGGAACCTGTAATATTGATGGCGCTTTATAACCATCAAAAACAATTTCAGCATAGGCAATATCATGCACCACCCAGATATTGTGCTCACGAGCAATCTTGACTACTTTTTCAAAAAAATCCAGTTCAACACATTGCGTTGTCGGATTGCCTGGAAAATTTAACACCAGCATTTTTGGTTTGGGCCAGGAATCTTTAATGGCTTTTTCCAGCTCAGCAAAAAAATCCACATCCGGAGCCATCGGTACATGGCGAATATCTGCCCCGGCAATGACAAAACCATAAGGGTGAATAGGATAAGACGGATTAGGCACAAGTACTGCGTCACCGGGTCCGACCGTTGCTAAAGCCAGATGCGCCAGGCCTTCTTTTGAGCCTATGGTGACGATGGCTTCTGATTCCGGGTCCAGATCCACATCATAGCTACGTTTATACCAGTTGCAAATGGCCTTACGTAAACGCGGCACACCACGAGACATGGAATAGCGATGGGTATCATTACGCTGCGTGGCTTCAACCATTTTGTCAACAATATGTTTGGGGGTCGGCTGATCGGGATTACCCATACCAAAATCAATAATATCTTCCCCACGAGCTCGGGCTTTAGCTTTTAATTCATTAACAATGTTAAAGACATAGGGTGGTAAGCGTTTTATACGTTGAAAATCATCGTTCAAAAAAATAGCCTCATGTTGGTAGGAACTGACCATATTGTATTAATAGAGCCATCGGTACAAGTCGTTTAATAATATCCAAGGCTGTAAAAATACTTTTCCATAGCCTTTCTGTCAATCACTAAAAGTGTTTTTTTTAAAATTATTTTGTTTTTTTTTTCAATAGCACTAAAATCATTTGTTTAACCATTGATCGCAGTGCATTATTGGAGAACTCATGTTACAACTTGAAAGTATTGAAGGAGCCTATTCTTTTCATTCTTATGATAGTCATAGTGCCAGACTCATCAAACCCGATCACAATATTCACAGCAAAGCAGCTGAAACCGATGATTTCATCACCATCAGCAGCACGACTCTCATCTACAAAGAGCAACTTGAAACAGAGCAGCTGCCGGCAAACTTTAGTGAATTTGATGAACAATGTGTACAACAGCTCTGTCAGTATGATGCCGAAATCTTTCTTATCGGAACCGGTATGCATTCGCAATTCCCAGCACGTACTGTTTTACAGTATATAGCACACCATAAACTTGCCATTGATTTTATGGATCTCGGGGCAGCTTCACGTACATTTAATATTCTTAGTAGTGAATATCGAAAAGTTGCCGCGCTTATTTTTTTTAGTTAATATCGATTCATAAACAGGGCTTTTACTCTCAATTCCCGCCACCCCAGGCTCTAGAGTAACTGACTTGTCAGATACTCTAGAGCCTGGGCACCCAAAGGAGAGCAGATGAATTCGTTAAAACTTAACGATAGTCACTGTTCACTAAAGACCATTTTTGTAAACTTCTGCCAATATTTCCCGAGCACCCCGTGCAAGCAGGTCATTGGCCAGCTCAATCCCCATTTGTTCGGCATTTTCTGGAGGCCCTTCAATGCTGCCTTCGACAAGTTCTTTACCATCTGCTGAGCCGACAAAAGCACGCATGGATAATTGTTTACCCTGTAATTGAGCAAAGCCACCAATAGGCACCTGACAGCCGCCTTCAAGTTGCTTATTCAAAGCCCGTTCTGCAGTTAAGCGAATAGTCGTTTCCTGATGAGATAGACAGTTGATCAACTGCTGAGTGTCAACATCATCAATTCGACATTCAATACCAACAGCTCCCTGTCCCATTGCCGGTAAACTTTGCGCAATGCTCAGATAACTGCTGATACGCTGTTTCATTTCCAGGCGCAGCAAACCAGCAGCAGCCAGAATAATGGCATCATATTCGCCATCATCAAGTTTTTGTAAGCGGGTATTCACATTACCGCGTAAAAATTTAATCCGTAGATCAGGTCGATAGTTTAATAGCTGACTCTGTCTACGCAAGCTGGAGGTACCAACAACAGCCCCCTGAGGCAGATCATCCAGCTTATTATAGTTATTGGACACAAAGGCATCACGGGGATCTTCACGCTCACAGATAATTGCCAGATGTAAGCCCTGAGGAAATTCAACCGGCACATCTTTCATCGAATGCACAGCAATATCTGCATCACCGGCCAGTAAGCCCGCTTCAAGCTCCTTAACAAATAAACCTTTACCGCCTACTTTAGATAACGGCACATCAAGGATTTTATCACCTTTTGAGACCATTTTAATAAGTTCAACCTGCAGCCCATCATGATGAGCTAATAAAGCATCACGCACATAGTAAGCCTGCCATAATGCCAGAGGACTTTTACGGGTAGCAATTTTAATGATTTTTTTACTCATAATACTCTTTGATATTGAATGGGTTAGAACTCATCGGCAAAGAGAGCTTGACGATCAAGCTCCCTCGTCTCATTGGACGAAAAATGTGATGAGTGTTTTTATAGTCAGCCTTAGCCGATTCCAGAAAAAGGGCATGAGTGGAACAACACAAGCAGCTAATCACCGGCGCAGAATTATAGCAGTTTTCATATTTTCTCCTAAAATTCCATAAGCAGGTATCAGGCTGTTTTATGTTCATACAGATGAATATCACGCTGAGGATAAGGAATTCCAATGCCTGCTTCATCAAGACGTAATTTAACCGTCTCATTAGCATCAAAATAAACATCCCAGTAATCACTACTGTTTACCCAGACACGCACATAAAAATTTACACTATTATCAGCCAACTCACCCACAACAATCAGATGCTCAGGAGCTTTTAATATACGTTTATCCTTAGCAACAATATCTTCCAGAATCTGACGTACCTGTTTTAAGTCGGCATCATAGGAAACACCGACCACCATATCAACACGACGAGTTTTCTGGGCAGAATAATTAATAATATTATCACCTCCCAATTTAGCATTAGGGACAATAATAGTTTTATTATCCGGTGTTTTTAAGGTGGTGGTGAAAATTTGAATCACGTCGACCTTGCCGGTCACACCAGCTGCTTCAATGACATCACCTTCTTTGAAGGGGCGAAAGATAATCAATAAAAATCCGGCGGCAAAGTTTGCCAGAGAACCTTGCAGGGCCAGACCGATAGCCAGACCTGCAGCACCTAATATGGCAATAAATGAGGTTGTTTGAATACCAATCTGCCCCAGCGTTGCCACCACTACAAAGACCATCATAGCCATATAAGCAATACTACTGGTAAAACCAATAATCAGAGGATCAACCTGGGCCTTAGTCATAAACTTGCTCACCAGGCGTTTGAGCCACTTAGCGACTATTTTACCTATAAAAAATATCGCAATAGCAGCAAGAAGTTTGGGACCATAGTGCATCAATACTGACATCCCGGAATCAATTAACTGGGATGTCGCCTGTGGATCCATCAAATGTTCTACTTCTGCAATTACATCTATCGGTTCAGCATTCACGGCGGCTGCCTTAACTGCTTCAGTCATTATTTATTCCTCTATAATGGTTATAACAAAGATTCATCTGCTGTTAAGCTAAAATTCAGTGGCTGAATTCTAGCACAAAATCCCGTGCAGAATCATTATCAGGGGCAATTAATAATAGCTTATGAGCAAACATCAGTGCAGTTTCAAGGTGATTCAGATCATAATTGATATTCATAAGAGCAGTTAATACCTCGGTATCCTGCCTATCTCTTTTATACATTTGTTGCAATACATCCAGAGCTTTATAGGGTCGTTGAGTTGAGTTAAGAGCAATGGCATAAACATAATTATAATGGCTATTATAGGGCGCTTTGACTGCTGCTTTTGCTAATGACCTCAGGGCCAGGGAAAATAATCTCAGTCGTACCTGCAACAGCCCGGTTTGAAATAAAAGCTCAGCATTTTCAGGCCTTTTCTCCTGTGCCTGATAGCAAATTTGTAAGGCATCTTTATCACGGTTAATTGTTGAATAAAAATTTGCTAATGCCATCCAGGCCGGTAGATAAGCAGGATTTTTCTGTAAAATTGCCCGGTAAGCTTGTTCAGCCGCTATATAAAGTTCATTTTCAATATCATCAGCAGCACTTTGTAATTGTTCATCCAATAATTTTCTGCTATCGCTATTCAATAGCAATACCGTTTGCGTTGCACTCATATTAATATCACTGCGGCGCTTAAGATGTGCACATGACCAGTCTTTTGTCTGCTTATAAGCGTATTCCCGGCAGTGAAAATCGGCAACACTTACGTTAACAAAAAAACACAATAAACAAAAAAACAGTATTTTAATCAAAAATACTCCCATAATATCAGCATACATTTAACAAAATATGCAAAATATGCAAAAATAGCCACTTAGATCACTATTAATAAGCTATTTATTCCCTATGCGCACTATACTCCAGAAGACAATTGCGATACAACGTGACAACCTGGTTAATTTATTAAAAAAACCTATTTCCGAACTGGTACTCAGCCTGGCTGCTGATATCAATCAGCCAGAACGTCTTGAAGCCCATTTGATACAGGTATTCCCTAAATTTCAGTATTGTAAATATTTATACGTCATGAATGCTGACGGTATACAAATAACCCAGACCATTATGCTTGGTAGCACTGACAACAGCAGTCTTGGCCGGGATCGCTCTCAGCGTCCTTATATGTCCGGTGACTTTGCTCATAATGAGTTTATTTTATCCGAAGCCTATATCAGTAAACACAATAAGCGCCCTTCGGTTACAGCCATACACCTGATAAAAGATATTCAGGGGCAACACATTGGTTATCTGGGCGTAGACTATGATTTACGGGAGCTACCCGGTACTAACCACTTGTATAAAGAAAATTATAAATGGCAGCAGATTAAGGGCGACCCGGCTATTCGTAGTGCTCTGTTTGCTCAACAACGCCTACAAAGCGACATGGACAATAATATTGATAACGTCTTTGCCCTGATGCAGGAACTAATTTGTGAGCACGGTATTTTTCACGGTAAATTTCATTTTTCCAGCAGCCGTACTACTATCTGGCTATTTGATGATCCCTACAATTACCGACTATTGAGTATGAATGAACTCAATGATCCAGACATTTGCCTGGCTTACCCACGCCATAACTATTCACCTCTGGCTACCGTTCCGGAGGCAGATATTAGTCGAATCTTTAATTATTTTCGGGAACTACGTTTTGCTGATGAAACCATCTATTTACGAGCCGGTTCAATTAATGTGGTCAATGGCATGATCAGTCTGAACTTTTCCTGTGATGGTTCTCATTATCTGCCCTATAAAGAATTTTTAGACAAGGGCATGTCATTCTGGTTTGGTACCAATAATGAGGTTGATCCTTTTCAATACGATGAAGTAATTGAACAAATATGCAATCAGGGCTGCGACTATATTTTTCGTATTATTAAGCTGCATCGTCAGGGACATACATTGACAGAGTTACAACATATCCCGCAAATAGAACAGGATAAAATTATTAAAGAATTAGAAACAATTATGCAGGTCTATAATCACTAATTTTTACGGATACGCAATAAGCTTTGGGCCTTGAACTGATTGTTCACATATTGTCCAGGATAACTATAAACATTAATAATTTTACCAGCAAAGCCTGCATATAATTTACTATGTCTGGATTCCCATTGCGCATGAACCAGTTCATTATGGGCTTGACTATAGTCAGCCTGTGATGAGACATAGGCTAGTTTTGCCAATTGTAAATCAAACTCAGAAAGCACCGTACGCTCATAGAGCTCTACAGCACGATCCAGCTCTTTTTTTGCTTCACTACGATTTAATTTAGCCAGTTGTAATACACTCTGCGCCGCAGATAGATTACTGACAATCAAAGTAGTATCAAACTCCAGCAATAGCTCACCGGCTTTAACATCTTTGCCCATAGACACATATACAGTTTTAACCACACCGGAGACGGGTGAACTTAAATCAAATTCATTGCTCTGTTGTGCGATAACACGAGAGCACATGCTGACTAGCAATAACACTAATCCTAAGCTACGGAACAGTTGCAAGATATATTTTTTATTCATAATAATTAATCACATTACCTAATAATGCATCCAATTTTGCCCATGAAATAGCCAGCTCAAAAACTGTCTGTGCTTTAAAAAGCTGTGCCTGAGAAAGTTCGACCATGGCATCACCCAGGTCACTGGTGACTTCCAGTTCATATAGAGCACGACTACGCTCGAGATATCGATCGCGAAAATCCATGGTTAGATCTGGATCAGAATACTGTTGTTTTAAATTGGCTATATTTAACCATAGTTCTAAAATTTGCTGCTCCAGTTCACGTTTAAGCAATAACCTGTCCGCTTCAATCTGAACTGCTTTTCCTGCTTCTCGTTTTATCCGTGAATTTTCCTGACCTGCCTGATAAAGAGGTACTTTTATGCGTATACCCGCGCGATAGCGATCTGAACTACCTATTTCACGAGCATAATCAGCCGCTTGTATGTGGGCACTGATCACTGGATATTTTTCTGCCTGAAAAGCCTCCAGTTTAAAGCGTGCAGCTTCAAGCCGATGTTGCTGGGCTATTAAACGAGGATTATGCTCAGAGGCAAGTGCATAGAGCGATTCGACATCAGGTAATTCCCGTTTATTGGACAAGAGCTGGATTTTAACCAGATCAGGCATTGTTAATTGTTCGGATAACTGACCAGGGCTAATCAACTGCGCCAGACGCTGACGAGTCAGGCGTTGATCACTCATTGCCTGACTGCGTTCCCGACGTGTTTTTCTATAGTCATTATCGATAGCCAGAAAATCAATCTCAGAGATCTGTTTTAATTCTAAACGGGAACGTTCCTTATCCAGTTTGACATAATCTACCGCCATTGCTTCATTGGCATAATTAAATACAATATCAGCTAACAAAACATTGAAATATGCCTGTAGAATAGCCACCGTTCGTTGCGAAACATAGTCGGTGTATAAGACATCAAGTGCAGCAAGATTTTTTTTAGTGGCCGATATGTTAGCACTGCTTTGACCAAAATCATAAAGCCGTTTAGAAATATCCAGACTGATTTTACTATCATTTTTTTCCGCATCGGGAATAAAGGAGGCGGGTTCAACATAACGCAGTCGACCATTCACCTCAACAAAAATACCCAGCCTGGAAATAGCCAGTTCCTGTTCAGCCAGGACCACTTGTCGCTGTGCAGAATAACTCATCAATTCTGCAGAATCTATAGTGTCCGCTTTGGATAAGGCATATTTGAGAGTGAGAGGTTCTGGTACAGATTCCTGAGCAAAGACATTTATCTGCAGACAGGGCATAAGCAGACAAAGCATTAAAAAAATACGATAAAATCCCCCCCTGGAATGATATATATTCATGCTGATTGACTGGGTTATTTTTTATGGCTACGTTTATATTTTGAAAATTTATTATTTTTATATTCTTTATCTGCAACAAATTGGCCTAATAACAAAAATTCCTGAGCACTGGAGGTTCTACCGGTAAAACGCATCACCCGCTTACCATTCAAATCAAAAAAAGCCAGTACCGGTGTTGCCCGAACTCGGTTTTCTTTAAAGGCAAAATCTTTTTGAGTCATTGTTTTACCCTGAAAATTACTTATTTCAATATCCCCTTCAATATCCACAGCAAAGATCAGGAAGTTCTTTTTATAATATTGCTGAACCGCTTGCTGATTTAAAACATTGACCTTCATCCAGTGACAAAAAGGACATTCGTCCATTTCAAAAAAGATTAAAATCCCTTTTTTACCCTGTTCTCTGGCATTCGTTAATTCCTCTGAAAAATCGCCAAAAGTAGAGTCAAAGAAGTGTTCCTCCGGATTGGCTGTACTAGCCGCATAACTCAGAGAACTCAGCAATAAGGCAAAAACAAGAAAAATAATAATTGTTTTTAATTCTGAGCAATAGACAGATTTTTTTGCCTTAAACAGTTGATGATAAAGTACATACATTATTATTTCTCCTGCTGCATTTTTGCCTGCTGCTGGGCAATAATCTTATTCAGTCTTCTACCATCTACCATACCGGTAATGCGTCTGGCTATATTACTCTCAGGATTAATTAAAATGGAAGTCGGCAGACCTCTGGGATCACCTAGAGCCTGAATTATATCATCATTGGCCCGGGTAATAGGATAAGCAATGAGATAGAGCTCAATAAATTTTTTTAAGCGAGCATCACTAATACCCGGCTCATAATTAACTCCGATAACCACAGCATCATCATTTTCCAGATGAAAATCTGACAAATCAGGTATTTCCTTGCGACAGGGTGGGCACCAGGTTGCCCAGAAATTAACCACAACCCATTTACCTTTATAATCAGCCAGTTGATGGCTATTACCTTCCGTATCAGTAAAAGAAAAATCAATAGCCTGCGCCATCATTGGTAAGCAGGACAACAATATTAGCAATACACCCAAGCGTACTTTTTTAATCAGCATGATATTCCCATAATTCATCTACTTTGATCATCATAACGGGCAAAAATCGTTTTAACGGGTAAATTCAGCTCTTTTGCTAAAACTCCATTTGCCTGAGCTATAATAACTGATAAAGGATCTTGTGTATTGTTTTTTGGCAACGGATATGGGAGTTTTTGATAAAAATCCCATAAAGTAACATTTTGTAAATCTTTTGCCAGTGCCCAAAATTTATTTTCCGTTTTTAATACCCAGCCTGATTGTTCCAGTTCACTTAGAATTTCATCAACAAACTTTTCATAACGCAATAACGCTTCCTTATGAATCTGCTTGTCGGACAACACCTGACCAGACTGAGCCGCTTTTGAAAGTACTCTGAGGATATGAAAGGCCGACTGAAATCGGTGCACACTATAATTATTTTGTTCTCTGGAGAAATCAAAAAGAGACATACAATGGCTGGTAACAGCCCCTAACAGAGTGACCAGCCAGGAAATATATATCCAGATAAGGAAAATGGGTATAATTGCCAGCGTACCGTACAGATTTGTATACATGGTATTGTGGCTAATATAAAAAGCAAATCCCCTTTTCGATAATTCAAAAAATAACGTCGCTGTCAAACCACCCACCAGCGCATGTCCCAGAGGCACACGCGTATTTGGCACAATAAGGTAGACCATGGTAAAAGTAAACAAGGTCATAAGTATGGGTATCAGCATTAACATTTGTGTTTTAACACCAACAGTATCAGCTGCATCCGTAATTAAAGGTAAGGATACAATATAAGAACTAATCATCAGACTTACCCCCATTAACAGAGGTCCCAGAGTAAGCACAGCCCAATAGGTCAACAAAGTTCGTAAAATATTATCACCTTTGTTCATACCCCATATCTGATTAAGTGATCGATCAATTTGCCACATCAGCATAATTGCCACGGCAAATAAGCCCAGCAAGCCAACCAAAGTCAAACGAGATGCCTTTCCAATAAACTCATTTAAATACTGCTGTATCAATTCACTGGAGGAAGGCACAAAATTGGTAAAAATAAAATTCTGAACTTCAGAAAATAATTGCTCGAATACCGAAAATGATGAGAAGCCCGCAAAAATAACAGCCAGCAGTGGAACTAAAGATAATAAGGAGGTATAACTTAGCGAGGCAGCAGTTTCAGTACAACCCAGAGACAGAAAACGTTGCACAACAAAAACCATAAACCGATAAATAATTTTAAAATACTTCATACGGAAGCATCAACCCGGGCAAGCAGTGATAATGAAAAAATAAGAATAAACTATTATTCGGCAGTATAAAACTATATTCAGACAAAAAAAAGAGGTGATTTATTCACCTCTTTTTAAACAGCAATTTTGAACAGTCACGCTTAAAATCATCATCCAGTTTAGTGAACTATACGATAATGACTTGACACGAATTATGACTGGCTAAAACGTTTTTTAACTGCAGCCTTCTGTTCAATGCTTTGCTTTTTAGCCAGTTCAGACTGTTGTAAAGCTTTAGTGGCTAATGATGAAGCTTTTGCCGTATTACCATCCGCTAAAGCTGTTTCAGCTTTCTTGATGATTTTTCCAGTATCACGCCATGCATAATCGCCTTTTTTTGCTTCAGCTAATGCAACCTTAGCATCTGCAATGATAGTTTGCACTGCTTGTTCATTAGTTGATGCGGCCTCAGTAGTAGCTGAACCACCCGTACTTTGACAACCTGTGACTAAACCAAATGCTAAAGCAGCCACCCCCAGATACTTAGCATATTTTTTAAATTTCATTATATTAATGACTCCTGATTGTATTAATTCGCTTATTATTAATTAAGCTATTGTCAATTTAGCTTTCTATGTTTAAGCTATAGCAAAGTTACCATTGCCGTATAAAACTGTCAAGAAAAGTATTGAAATAAGCCACTATATAAACATAGTTTAATGTACTAACATGACCATTTTCTGTGCAAATAACATATAAAAACATGAGCTTTTAGCTAATAAATTAGCAAACTGCTTTTTATTTTTACTTAACCCCTTAAGTCCGAGAAATTCAATGGCCAAAATTTTAGTCTTATATTATTCCCGTCACGGTGCTACTGCAGAAATGGCACAACTGGTTGCCCGAGGTGTTGAAAAAGAAAAGGGGATGCAGGCAGTACTAAGAACCGTCCCGGAAGTGTCAACCGTGTGTGAAGCAACTATTGATACTATTCCCGAGCAGGGCGCTCCCTATGTCAGCACTGATGATCTGGCCCAGTGCAGTGGTCTGCTATTGGGTAGCCCAACACGTTTTGGCAATATGGCCGCTGCAATGAAATATTTTATCGATTCTACCTCAGCCAACTGGATGGCAGGCCATTTAGCAGGTAAACCAGCGGGGTTATTTACTTCTGCTTCCAGCTTGCATGGTGGTCATGAGGCAACGCTACTATCAATGATGATCCCCCTGTTGCATCATGGTATGCTGCTGGTTGGCACGCCCTATAGTGAAACCGAATTAATCTCTACCACTACGGGTGGTACCCCATATGGCCCCAGTCATCTGGCGGGCAAAGACAGTAACCTGGCCATTAGTGCAGATGAAAAAAGTCTCTGTCAGGCCATTGGCCAGCGAGTGGCTCATATTGCCCGCCAACTAGACAGAAACGACTAAAATGACTGCTCATTCAGAAACAAAAACGCTTCATTATGCCCAGAATCTGGCCTTATCTGGCTATTTCTCCCTGTTCATCATTTTAATGATCAATATTGTCTGGTTGATTCCTTCCCGACATTTTCCTACTGCATTAGTGCTCATTGTTATCGCCGGGCCTCTCCTGTTCCCCATGCAGGGTTTACTTAAAAATAAAACCTACACTTACCAATGGGCCAGTTTTTTATCTTTAGCATATTTTGCCCATGGTATCAGTGAAATGTCTGCCTATCCTGACTATTGGTATGCCGGCCTGCTGGAAACACTGGCAGCAGTAATGATGTATCTTGGTTGTGTCATGTATGCCCGGTTTTTTAAAAAACGTTTTAAGCAAAAAATTCAACAACAAACCAATTCACAAGATAACGGCTAGCAGATATTTTTAGACCGGATCTTTAAGATGCTGCTATAAATATTTTTTTACAAAGGGAATGGTTAACTTGCGCTGTTTTACCAGACTTTCATAATCCAGTTTTTCCAGTAGAGCCATGAGTGCCGGCATATCCCTGGCACTGTACTTCAGCAAATAATTGAGCACATCATCACTCATCATAATGCCTTTTTCCTGTGCCCTGAGTTTGATTGCCTGTGCTTTATCCTGATCGGACAATAATTTTACCTGATACGTCAGCCCCCAGCTCAGACGTGATTTAAGATCGGCTAATTGTATCGCCAGATTAACCGCACTATTGTCTGCCGCCAGTATTAAGCGTCCTTTTTGTTCTCGTATTTTATTAAAAAAATGAAACAAAGCCTCTTCCCAATGAGCATCACCTATTACCTGGTCAATATCATCCAGGCAAACCAGATCCATCATTTCCAGACCTTCCAGCAATTCTACTGAAAAATCATGATTCATTGCCAGAGGAATATAAATGGCAGTATGCCCTGCATTAAGGTACTGCTCACATGCCGCCTGCAATAGATGGCTTTTGCCTGCACCCTGTTCACCCCAAAGATAAATAAATAGTTCATGCTTGTTTTTTAAGGAGAAAAGCAGTTGCTGATTATCTCCTTCAATGTAGTTGGCAAAACTAATACTGTTTGCTGAGCACAAAGAAAGTGGTAATTGATTTTTCATAGATTAAAACGCTGTCACCAGTAAATTGGATACAAAAAATTATAACATTATAATATTAGACTGATTTTCTTGTTACAATCAATCATGACTATTCTTAAGCCGACACCTGTTATTCCCCTGGAACGCGTTGAACACCCACTTTTCAGAAAGCAAAATATCCGTCTGGATATGCTCAGAATTGATAAGACTGACCCGCTTATTTCCGGCAACAAATGGTTCAAACTTAAATACAATCTGGCAGAAGCAAAGAAACAAAAACATCATACTCTGCTCAGTTTTGGTGGTCCATACTCCAATCATCTACATGCATTGGCCAGTGCAGCAACACAATATAATTTTAATAGTATAGGTATTATTCGAGGTGAACAACAATTACCTCTTAACCCCACTTTAGCAGATGTCACAGCTCAGGGTATGAAGCTCTACTATATTGATCGAAAAAGCTATCGCAACAAACATCAGCCTGACACTATTTCACGTATTAAAGCAGAAATAGAAAATAACGACCCTTTTAACATAGGCTCGTTAGCAGGACAATTTTATCTGCTTCCTGAAGGAGGTACAAATTCACTCGCAGTCACCGGGGCAGCTGAAATTGTCAGGTTCATCCCTGATACAACTGATTATGTCTGCGTATCCTGTGGTACCGGTGGCACTATGGCCGGTATTATCAGCGGTTTGAGTCATAGGCATAATAGTCATTGTAAGGTCCTTGGTTTCCCTGCAATGAAAGGCGGGCAGTTTCTTCAGGCATTTATTGAACAGCTGCTATCCCGGCAAAACCTGAGTTCAAATACTATCCCCTGGCAGTTATTCTATCAATGGAGTTTTGGCGGTTTTGGTAAGCTTAATCGACAACTGGCAGTGTTTCTGGATGATTTTGAACAAAAATACCAAATTGATCTGGATCCTATCTACACAGCTAAAATGATGTATGCTATTGTAAGTATGGCAGAGGCCAATTTTTTCTCCCCGGGCAGTCGCATTGTTGCAATTCACACTGGAGGATTACAAGGCAGAAGAGGCATGCATAATAAGTTGCAGGGCTTGCTGACAAAATCCGATTAAGCTCATCTCAGGGGTGACCGAAACACAGCCATGAAACTCACAAATACAATTTTAAATTTATTCCCAAAACTCAATGATGCAAACAGCAAAGAGGGTATTAATATACTCGACCAGTGCCAGCAAATGGTTATTCCAGCAGAGACCACCATCTTCCATCAAGGTGATCAATGTCTGAATTATCTGCTGGTGATATCCGGTTCAGTAAAGGTTATCACCCGTGCCGAAAATGGTCGTGAAATTGTCCTCTACCATATTACCAGTGGCGGTTCCTGTGTATTAACCACCAGTTGTCTGATCTCTTCTGAAGATTATCCTGCTGAGGGTATTACTGAAACCGATGTAGTCGCCCTCGCAATCCCTAAGCCCGTCTTTGAACAATACATGGGCGACTCAAAAGCATTCCGCAAACAGGTGTTTCACTCCTATGGTGATCGTCTGATTAAACTGATCACTCTGGTTGAAGAAATTAGTTTTGCCAAGCTCGATATTCGCTTAGCTAAATATTTATTAGAACATGGTTCAATTAATACTCCAATTCATACCACTCACCAGGCATTAGCCACAGAATTAGGCTCTGCACGGGAAGTCATCAGCCGGCAATTAAAAGAATTTGAACATAAAGGCTGGGTTCATCTCAATCGTGGAAAAATAGAGATCTACAATCATGATGCTTTGGCGCATCTACTACCGCTAAGCAAAAATTTTAATTCATAAACATCTCTCATAGGCAGGTAGTTACGGATTAAACAGTCTGGAGCTATGGCATTTATTACAGCAGACGCACTACAGTCCTTAAGTACCTACGCATAGAACATCACTAAATAAAACATTTATCTTTAAACGCCTGCCCCTCGAGAAAAATATAAGTTCTGCTGTGCCCATAAATTTCAAACATAATGCGTTTTAAGTGATAATGTCACTTAACGCATTTTTTTTATCTGGCACAATAAACTCACTTAATTAAATCAATAAAATATTTTGGAGCTTATAAAATGAAAAGTAATGTTGGCGGCATTGATAAAATTTTACGTGTTATTTTAGGTCTAGCATTAATTGCTTCGGTATTTCTGGTACCGGCTATGAACCCATGGGGTTGGATTGGTGTCGTACCTGTGTTAACCGGACTATTTAACTTTTGTCCACTTTATCCTTTACTGGGCATTAGTACCTGTAGTAAATGCAAAGATTAATGATAGCTTGAGCACCCGCAGAAGTACTTGTATTTCTGCCCTGAGTGAGCACTTATAACAGGTGCTCATTCGCTATAGTGATACTACTCATGGCGTGACTATAGCAAGGTGTTTTTTTATAGTGCAATCCTCCCCCCCATTGCACTTTAACTAAAAAAACACCTTGCTATCATCACACCCATCTCATTGATGATTAATAATGACATGTCAGACACAGCCTTTCATTAGAAAATAAAAATATTATAATATTTTTATTAACCCTTGTACGTAGTATTAATCCAGACTTTCCATAGGACACAAGGGGTATTCCCCAATATAATCTCATCCACTTATTCAATTATAATAAATCGACCAGTGACAAAATAATAAAATAAAAATATCGGGTGATTCATGTCTGCAAATCAATCTAGGCTAATGCTTCATTTCATTATCTTTTGTTCTAGTTTGTTAATCTTAACGAATATCTCGGCACATCCACTTGAGTCATGCAGTCATACATTTTCTCATAAGGATTATTCTGCTGCACTTAAACAATGTACATCGGAAAGTAAACACAACCCTGCCGCTAATTTTTTCCTTGGTCAATTATATGAAAAAGGTCTGTCGGTCAAAAGAAATACAAATAAGGCAATGTCTTATTATAGAACAGCCGTGCTCAACAACAATGTAGATGCACAAATTGCTTTAGCACAATTACAGACACGTAATAAGCATCTGCTACAGGGGCATATTTTCTTTTCCTTAGCCGTTGACAATGGCAGCTTACAGGCATTTATTTTAAAGGATAAAATTGCCAGTCATTTGTCAGCTCAAGACCTGCTATTGTCAAAGGGTTTTGTCGCTGTGGTAAAAAATGCTATTATTGAAAACAAAAAAACCGTGGCTTTAAATTATTAATTTTTGCCCACCTGTTTATTACCTCTCCCATTAGGCACACAGGATTAGTGCCTGACTTGTAGATACCTGGCAGATCATTTCAACATTCACATTACAAGAACTAACTATAGTGATTTTTTAATGGTCACCCGACAAACCTCTCTTAAAAAACTAACCTTAAAATATTCTTTTTTTATTTTTTTTGCTATTGTTATTTTATTCCTTCTTTCCTTTTGGTTTAGCTACCATCATCTGCAACAACAACGTATCAATATTCATTTAAATAATATTTCTCACAAAGCACAGGATATATCCAGCGTTATTGTATTTTATCGCTATATTGTTAAACAAATATCCATTTTAGAAAACACTAAAGATTTGATTCGATTTTCTAATAATAAAGAAGCTCATCTCTGGGCAAAAAACATGCAAAAACTGATACCACAAAACATTGGCATCGCTCTATTTGATGCCAATGGGTATATATTAGGTGACCCGCCGGAGCTACGAATAGGCAGGTTTTGTTTACATGATCTCAATCTGCATTTTTCTAAAAGAAGGATTTCATTACCCGCAGTCCATACTGAAATAAAAAAATTAGCACATTTTGATATTATTGAAAATGTTAATGACAATAACGAGGTATTAGGTGTTTTATTTGCTAGTTTCAGTCTGCAAGTATTACAACAAAAGCTGGATCATATCGTCAGTGAGGGACAAAGATTTAGCATTATTACTGCTGATAAAAAAGAAACATTGATCGTTAAATCCAGCAAATTAAAAAACGATTCCATTTTGTTTAGTCATAAAACAAAAATCCCCCATACCGACTGGTTATTATTAAGTGAAATTGCTCAACATGATCTTAATACAGTTTTTGCCACGCTTGTCTTTAGTAATTTACTACTATTTCTTGTCATTGGCATTTTAATTTATTTTTTCACGCAACAAATAAACCTGTTTTTAAAAAAAGATTTCAATATTATTACTCAACATCTTAAGTCATTAAAAAACAATCATCAATTAACCAGGAGTCAGAGTAAAACATACCTTGTTGAAACTAGCCCCCTTCTTTCTGGAGTTATAGCCATTGCTGGTGATATTTCTTCTTATGAGCAACAATTGTTAAAAATAAGCCATACTGATGAATTAACCCAATTACCCAATCTTCGTTATTTCAAACAGCATGCTGAACAACAGATAGCACAGGCAAATCGTAGTCAGAAAAAAATAGCTTTCCTATATTTAGATTTAGATTTAGATTTAGATTTAGACAATTTTAAGTCCATTAACGATAAAATTAGCCATTGTGCAGGCGATCATGTTTTAATAACCATAGCGAACCGGTTTAGACAATTTTTACGAAAAAATGAGTTTATCGCCCGTCTGGGTGGTGATGAATTCTGTATGCTGATTTATAGTTATAAAGACAGAGCAGAACTTAATAACATTGTACAACGTCTTATTAATGAATGTACTTCAAACATCAACATAGATGGTGAAGCAATATCAATCAATATGAGCATCGGTATTTCATTTTATCCACAAGATGGCAGCCATTACAATGAATTAATTGCCCAGGCTGATCGAGCAATGTATCAACAGAAACACCATAAATAGTTACCCATAGTCAATTAATAAGGGAAATTGGTTATACATATTGTCCGGCAGTAAAACCGGATGCCCAGGCCCATTGGAAGTTATAACCACCTAAATGACCTGATACATCAACAACTTCACCAATAAAATACAGCCCGTTAATATTCTTTGCCTGCATAGTTTTTGATGATAAGTCCCCTGTATCAACACCACCAATAGTGACTTCTGCCACTCGATAGCCTTCTGTACCTGCCGGCCAAAACGGCCATTGCTGAAAGTGTTCAGCTATTTTTTTTAGCTCATGATCACTATACTGTCGAGTAATTTTAGTGACGTTAAAAATACTACAAATACACTCTGCCAGACGCTTTGGTAATTTTTGTGCTAAAAGGTTTTTAATTAGCACTTTCCCCTGCTGATGTTTTTGCCGCAACAGCCATTCATACAGGTCAAACTCAGGCAAAAGTTTGATCATAACAGGCTGTCTGTTTTGGGCCTGCCAATACGAGGATATCTGCAACACTACCGGGCCACTAATCCCCTTATGGGTAAAAAGAAGATTTTCCCTGAAATAGTGTCCGGCATAAGAAAGTTCAGCTTGTACGGCAATACCCGATAATTGTTTATAGCGTAAAAGGTCTTTATTACTATAACTTAGCGGCACTAATCCTGGTCGTGTCGGGATAACATTCAAAGCAAATTGCTTAGCCGTTTGCAGGCCAAAATCACTGGCTCCCATACGACTGACAGACAGACCACCACTAGCGATAACTAATGATTCACAGCAGTAATAACCTGTACTGGTATTAATAGTAAATTGTTTTTCCGCTGTCTTTTTTTCAATATGATGAATTTTACTATGCAAATGAATAGCAACAGCATATTTTTCACATTCAGCTAACAACATCTGAACAATATCATTAGCGCTGCGCTCACAAAACAACTGCCCGTGTTCACGTTCATGCCAGGGAATTTGATAATCTGCCAATAAATTCAAAAAATCATAATAATGATATTGACTCAAGGCTGATTTACAAAAATGAATATTATCCGACAAATAATTATAGGAGTTCACATCATAATTACTGAAATTGCAGCGACCACCACCGGAAATTCGGATTTTTTTCCCGGCTTTATCTGCGTGATCCAGGACAACAACTTTTCGCCCCCGTTTGCCTGCTTCAATTGCGCACATTAATCCCGAAGCGCTGGCACCTATAATTAGTACATCAAAATGTATCATTTTTTATCTAAAATCAGTTAAAATTCATGTTTATCTAATATTATCAGTTACATTAGTTTAACAAAAGAAGTTGCACCTATATATTTTTATTCATGGCCATTATATCAATAGTTAGGCTTATTTTTAGCCGAACAACATTACGACTTACAGAGAAT
>Ga0256844_10000223_pt1 | contig 22689 bp, 32 predicted proteins | sample MusselsmetaG_FD_189100 | JGI IMG/M metagenome (GOLD analysis project Ga0256844, IMG submission 189100) | Mussel associated microbial communities from hydrothermal vent at the East Pacific Rise, Pacific Ocean - Mussels | ecosystem: Host-associated > Mollusca > Shell > Unclassified ... | reverse complement strand
AGTATCAGGTTTTACACCTGTTAATCTTTTAAATAATTCTGGTTTTAGTTGCTTTAGTTTTTCATAATTCTTCATAAATTATGAATAGCAATTTTTAATCCATTTGGGTTATGCAAGAAGTCTAATATATTCCAAATTTTTTAAAGAGTGTGATGCAGATGATTTAGAAGATTTAGAAAAAGTTTTTCATATCTCAAAAAGAGATGTAAAGAGTATTTATAAACAAATCCCTGAACGCTCATTTAAAGGTGTATCAGAGATTTGGGATAAAAGATTTAGATTAAAAGTTCATGCTGAAGTATTACAAGTATCAAACAATATTCCTTCTGCATTACAATCAATTTTACAAAATAAATAAATATCAATGGATGAGTTGAATTCAGCAGTTTTTGTAAGAGATATTCTTAATTTACAAGCTTAAGCTACAATAATTAATTATGCTATAATTATAAAAATATCATGAGGAGTATTAAATGACAGCACCATTAAAATATGATGAAATTCCTATGCAAGAAAAATTTATTATTATGGAAGAGTTATGGGAAAACATGTCTCATCAAGCAGAAGATAATGGCTTTACTCCAGATTGGCATCTTGACGTCTTAGCTAATCGTGAAAAAAATATTCAAAATTCTCAATCAACATTTAGTGACTTAGAGAGTGCAAAAGAAAGATTACAGAAGCTAACTTGATGACTATCAAAATTCTTGATGAAGCTGAAAAAGATATAGCAATCGGAATATCTTTTTATGAATCTCAAAAAGATGGACTTGGCAAATATTTTTTAGATTCAATTTTATCTGATATAGAGTCATTACATATTTATGCTGGTATACATATAATTATTTCAAATTATAATAGATTACTATCAAAACGATTCCCATTTTCTATTTATTATAAGATAAGAGAAAATATAATCTATGTTTATGCTGTACTAGATTGTAGAAGAAATCCTAATTCAATAACAAAAAGACTATAAACTATTTTTTTTAGTCCGTGATAAGTCCGTACGATATTGTTTTCTTTGAATTATTATGATAAGATTTGAGAATATAAAAACTACTCAGGTGTCCTATATATAGGTAAGAATATGGGATTTGATATGATTTAAGAAAGTATGATAATATGGTTTAACCGACTGTTAATCACTTGGTCGCTGGTTCGAATCCAGCATCCGGAGCCACTCAAAAAACACCTATAGAAGGCACTTTCAAGAGATTTTAAATCAATTTAAGAATTCCAATTTAATAAAAATTCCACCCTCGTTCCAACAGAAACATTTCCAATTTAATTTTTTACTCTATAAAAATTTGCTTTATTTATCGATTTTATGACTATTTATCCTTTAAATAATGTTTTTTATGACTCTCTACATTCTAATATCTTCGCTTAAAAATATTCCTATCATCTAAATTGCCAGTCCAAGCATCTACCATAGCTCGTCCTACTGTTTTTGTAATTGTGTTTTTCACTTCGCCAATATTAAATCCAAATACCAAAGATGCTAATATCAAAGTTACCCAAAAGTCATTCATAGAGACTCCTTTTTTATTTATGCTATTTTCAGACGGTTATTTCATTAACACGACATAACCGTCTATTATGTCATCCTCTGGGTATGTAATCAGCGTATATTTTTAAATAAGCACTGATTTTGAGACACTTTAGGTCTCAAGATGCATACTCCCAAATCTCTCCTTTTTCATCTTCTAAGTAGGTTCCATTTATTTCCATGTCTCTTCCTAATGCTTCATAATCAAAGTAGCCTTTTAGTGATTCTGGCATACTCTCTAAAAGTCCGCAGTCATTTACATAGTTATAAGCTACATCTTCCATTTTACTCTCGCCTGTATTATGAATATCATCAAGCTTATCTATAGCTTCATGAGTATTTGATACAACACCAGCTTCTATCATTAAAGTGATAGCTGTAATCTCATCATCACTTAGTGGATCGATTTGCTCTGCTACTATATAAGCTTCTTCTACAGATTCATCGCCATGAATCATTCCAAGTGTTTCCCCTTCAAAGTCAGCTATAAACATTTCAATATCATCAGAATTTAATAAATGCTCAGACTTTACCTTTGCTACATATCTTTCAATTGATTCTATAGTATCTGTCTCTGTATCAAACCACTTACACAAAAGAACTCCATTGTTGTACAGTTCCCACTCTTCAACTGCTATTTGCATATCACACCCCTTTGTAAATTATCTGCTAACTCCATAAAAAAGCCTATCGCAACAAACTCTATAATCGCTTCACATATTCCACCATCAATACAATCTTCATCATTGCTATAATCATATTCACTATTGTAAATACTTCCATCAAACCCACCCTCTGAATGAGTTTGAATATAGATGAAATATTCTTCATAATTAAAGCTTACTCCTTCATTCTCTTCTAATGCCCTTGCTAAATCTATGTGTTCTTGAGTTGTCATTTGCTCTCCAATTATTTTTTTGTTAGACCTAGAGAGAAGTTTTTGTCCTCTGAGCTATTGCATAAGCTCAAAAAGAATGTATCTCTCTCTAGTCTAATCATTTTTCCGTTGAGTCTATCGATCGTTTTATGCTGTAGTGATTTTCAAAAAACTTCAATAATAAATTCACTATTGTTGATTTTTATTTCAGTTTTCTTGTAAGTAAAATTCAAAGCTCAAACATTGATAGATGGAGGGTAAATTATTTAGATGATAGATAGATTCTTTTTGAAATGAGTGTTGCAATAGCTAAGATATCAGTGCACTGCGCTGTATTTTTTCTTTAATTGAAATGTGAAATTAAAGTTGGCTGGGTTGAGGGTTAGGCTCTAATTTTATAAAGTATGTAAAAAAGCAGTTCTTAGGCTGCTTTTTGTTCTAATTCTTGTTGCTCTAAAAGATAAGCATAAGCCTTTTGTGCTGAACTTGCTATCTTCCATAAAAGTTTTGGTTCAGCTTTTAATCCTTTAATGAGCCAGTTTTTAATATAAGCTTCTGAGTTTTTAGTTTCTCCTTCAATACTTAAATGATTCATCAAAAATAGTGATCCTAACTCTGCTATACACTCTTCATAAGAGTAGCTATCACTGCTAAATACACCTTGCATATCTCTATCTAATCTACTTGAATGTCCTGTGCTATGAGTAAGCTCATGTAATAATGTGCTCGCATAAGATTCTACTGTATCAAACATTTTTAAGTCTGGCATACCAATATGGTCTTCTTTTGGAGAGTAATATGCACTTGAGAGGCTTCGTTTTACTTCTATATTACAATTACTTACAAATTCATTTAAGTCGGTGTTGTGTGGCTTATCTGTGCCAATTTCTATACCTTCAACTTGCTCAGTGTTATAAACATAATAAAATTTAAGTAATGGAATTTTTAATATCTCTTCTTTACCCTCTATCATCTCTTTTTTTTCTAAGATTTTAAAGAAAAATACTGGTGTGCTTTTACTTCCTTTTTTTAGCTTTGCACCTTTAATAAATTTAATTTGATTAAAAGTGAGCCATTGGCTAGAACTGTAATTCATTTCCTCTTGCATAATCATAAGAGAGATGATGTTAAAACCGCTATATGATGTCTTAGTCTTGTGATTAGTTGGTAAATCAGAACCTATCCAACCCTTTGACCAAATACCTGTCTCATTGTTTTCTATACTTGTAATAACCTTTTGTACAATCTCATCCATTTTTTCTTGTGCTATATTTGCCATTTTATTTTTCTCCAATTTCTAAAATTAATTCTGCTAATGCTTCTGCATAGTCTCTTTGCTCACATTCAATCTCAAATACTAAGTCATGATTATCATTCGCTATTGCTTCTTCTCTCATCTCTTGGTGGTTAAGTATCTCATATGCTGCTTTTCTCATCTCTTGTGTTATTTGCATTTTTTCTTTCCTTTGCTTTTAAATTCAACTTCTTTTGTTAGATTTTGAAGAGGTGTTTTTGTCTTTCTCTTAATCAAATTTTTAAGAAAAAGATTTATATTCTCTTTTTTGTCTAACTTCTTCCGTTGAGTTTCTTGAGTATGTTTTATGTCTGTAGATTTATTAAAATAGCTTGGAGATTAATTAACTTAGAGTTAATTTATATGTCAGCTTTTTTACATTTAAAATCAAAGACTTAAATATACGAAACTCATAAGTGAAGTTAGATAATTATTGATGATCTCTTTTTCTGGATAAAAAATTTGATTAAGAGAAATGTAGAGCAGTAAGCTCGTTTTGAGAGTTAAAATAACTCGAATGGCTGGGTTGAGGGTTTGGCTCTATGTTTAATAATACACTTTAAATAGGATACTTATTTAAAGTGATGCCTGTAAGGTTTGTGATATAAAGCACTCCACCATATATATTAAACCAAAGCTTAGGATATCCAGCTGGTAGTGGTGTTGAGTCATTCGCTACGATCTCTTTTACTTTTTTAGTATCAAATGTTCCTGAGATGAAATCTGACTTGATGATATCTCCATTCTTATTGATGAAATTCATGGTATTGCCTTTTTATGTTCTTAATTTTTGAGAGCTAAAACCCTTAAGTGAGAGGGCTTAAAGAGGTAATGGTACTAAAGAATCTTCATTAAATACTCGATAGTATGTGATTATTTTTTCTTGTCTGGCACTCCCTTCTATATCCTTTAACTTACTTAAAAAGAGTATTACTCCATAATCATCTTCACTGATAGCTACTAAGTTATTATCTTGCATTGCTTTTTTACTAAACCACTTGTTAGAATTCAAAGCAAGCTCATCTTGTGCTTGGGATAAAATTGCTTTATTTAGTCCACTAAATTCATTCCCACTTGAAGAGATTTGAGTTCTTATTTTTTGTTTATCAGATGTTTTTTCAACTGCTTCTTGGTATAACTCTATTACAGATTTTTTATAGTATTTCTTTTTATCATCAGTGTGTGTTGTTGTATACGCTACTGGAGTAACTGCTGTTTCTTGTGTTTGTAGTTTTTTATGTGTATTCATCTTTTAATTCCTATTTTTAAATTTATTTGCCTTTTTTGAAGATTCAGAGGGTTTGGTCTCTAATCTTGTATTTTTACAAGAGTAAAAACTATTTGCTCTGATTTTCTTTTGAGAGAAGGCTTTGCCTCTTTCGTTAGTTCTTCGGGCTTGGGAATGTATGTAATGTTTTTAACTTAAGTATCTCTATAAATTGCATAGCTATTTCAGAAGATATTTCTGTTTAAATAAATTAGAGTTAAATGAGTAAAGCTTGAAATAACTAAAGAGGGAAAGCCATTAAATGAAAAATCAGATCTCTATATAGTTATTCTTGTGTATAAAAATACAATATAGATTAGATTGGTTTTTTTGTGGAGCGTTAGCGTTTTGTAAATCCGTAGGGTGCCTGCCCCCTCACTTATAAACATAATAAACCTATATATATAGAGAGTTTCTTATGTTTATAGTGTTTATACTTATTACTTACAAGATAATAAAATTATAAGATATGAATTTTTTGTAGTAAACCTTTTATAAAGATAAAAAACAATATAAACTCCTATTATAGGTAGTTTATGATGCTTCTAATGTTTCTATACCTTTATTTATCGGGTAATACATTATCTTGTTATTCAGCTTAGGAATCTGCTTTCTAGTCCATCGTTTATTGACATGTTCTTTAAGATATTTTATAGCTGTAGGGTCTGTTTCTTTCTTGCCCATAGCATTTAGCAATGCTGACTGAGACAATCCTTGATGATTTTTTTCTAATATATCTTCTGCTTTTTCAACCACATCAACTTCTACTTGTTTCATATTTTGTTTCTCGAAGTCTTGAGTTATAAGTTCCATCTCCTCACCGCTAGTGTTTAAATCAAACGCAAGATCAGTCTCGAACAATCGTTTCTTCTGAGCTTTTAATTTAAAGGATAAGCCTGTTGTTGTTCTTGTTGATGCTACTGAAAACCCTTCATCTACTGAGTCCATGAAAGAGCTTGATCCTTTATAGGAAACTCCATCATTTGATCTATTTGTATGGTGTAAAAATAATATTGTAGCTTTTCCCATATCTCTCATATCTTTAAGTAATTCTAATATTGGGATAATATCTTTATCAGAATTCATATCCTTACCATCTAAAAAATCTCTAATGCTATCAAAGACAAAAAATTTTCCTTCATATATTTTTGGATTTTCTTTACAAGCAGCTGAAAGTTTTTTTAATAGTGCTTTAGCTTTGAAATCGCCCTTACTTCTAGTGATAAGTATAAAATTACTATATTTTTTCACTATCTGTTGTAATCCACGAGACTTAAGAACAGGAGTAGAATTATCCATATCAATATATATGACTTCATCAACTTTATTATCATTAAGTAATTTTAATGATGTCCCTACTGCTAGAAATGTTTTTCCACTTCCAGGTGGTGCAAAAGCCATATGTAAAGCACCCTTGATAATATAATTATCTATAAGACAATCAACCTCTTCATCTAAATCCTCTGGATTTAATGAACAATCATATAAGTATTGCATAACTGGTAGTATTTGTTTATCCAAATTTTTATCGTCACTCACTTCAATATCATTTGATTTACATTCTTTCTCATAAAAATATTCATGGTCTATATATCTGATATTTGGATCTTCATTATATATATCAAGTGCTTCTCTCATAATTTCATCCCTTTATTAATTGTTTTTAGTTTATTATTTCTACTCATATCAGCTCCTATTGATTTTTTAGCAAGAGAGATAACTCTTCTAAGAGTTGATAAAATTTCTCCTGATTTTCGTGTAAGCTTTCTAGCTCCATATGCAAGCTTTGAAATTGTGCTTGTAAGCGTTTCAAAGTCTCCTCCTGATTGTCGATTCTCTGTTGTAGTTTGTGATTCATAATTTTGCTCCTTTTTATTATCATTAAACTCTTCCTCTTCAAACTCTTGTATTGGGTTTGAATATCTTTCATTGTTGTATAGTGCTTTTTGCTCTATCAACTCCTCTAGTTTTTCTTCTAATTTTTGTATTGATGTTTCATCTTTGCTTGGTGCTGATTTATATGTCTGCACCTCTTCTTTTAAATAATCAACAGAAGTGAAATCCTCGTCATAAAGCTTTCCTTTTAACCTGATAGCTTTTTTACCTTTCCTTTTTATAGAGATATAGTTTTTACCCTCTCTTGTAAGTGCATACCCCATCTTTTTCAAGTATATAATCACATCATCACGACTATTTATCTGCTTAGCTAAAACAGCCATCATCAAATCATAATCAAGGCTCGACTTGATATCTTTTTTCTTAGCCTTTAGTAGCTCATCTGAGAGGATGGTTGTTGCTTTGTCTTTTTTTATTGGCGATTGTAATTTAAACTTTTGATTCACATAATTTGTGAAAGTATCAATGCGTTTTAAATCTGCACCTTTCCAATAAGGATTAAATGCTTTTAGTGTAGTTAGTTCCACTCTTGGAATTACAAAGTGAATATGATAATGGTCTGTATTAGTATGTTCTACTAAAAGTAAATCATATTGCTCCTCACTCATACCGGGAAACATAACTGATTTGAAGGTATTAATTATTTCATCTTTTGTCTGCTCATCAACTTCACTCTCAAGAAATGTGAGCACACCACTTTTATATTTTTGTTTTTGGTGCTTTAGGTTATAAATGATTTTCTTAGTAATTTTAGGATCACCATACAGAACTGCGCCTTTGCCAATAGCGACTTGCTTCATTACATATTCAACTGGACCGGTGTTGCCTTTCCCCCGATTAAAAAATTTACAAATCATCTCTAAGCTCCGATAATGTTTTATCAATCTCACATAAAACTTCTAAAGCATATAAGTCAATGCTTTTATATGTTTGCACATATATAGACAAATTTAGCAGTATATTTTTCAGCTCACTAAGTTTTGATATAGTGTTAATAATATACTGCCCCTTAGCTTTTGTATGAGATTTGAAAATACTTTCTCTTATATACTCTGAGCTATTTAAACCTAAATTTTTAGCCTTAGTTTTTAATTCACTCAAGTCCTCATTTGATAGAAAAAAGCAGAATCTTTGTTTAGCGCTCATAAGATGATCCTTTTTTCTTTTTTCTTCTATCTTGTTCTTCATCACTTTTTTTAGACTCTTTAGAGATATCAATAATATCTTGTCTGAGCATATCATCTACATCTCCACTTAAATCTACTTGACAACATTGTTTAAGCTTTTTTAAAAGCATATGAATAGTCGTAGCACATATACTTGGATTAAAATAAGCTTTGTTCTTTTTGAGAGTTCTTTGTATATCAGCTACATATTTGTCTAAATCTTCTTTTGCATTTTGGACTTTTTTAAACTCTTCGTAGCCATCTTTCATTCTAAAATTTCTAAATTTCACTTGTGTGATTTGAAGTTGATTTTCTAAACTTTTAATCTCATCAGCTTTTGCTATAGCTTTTTTTTCTTTAGTATTAATACTATTGACAAGTTCTAAGAGAGACTTCTTCTTAAAAGTTATCTCTTCAAATAAAGAAGAGAGTTGTGTTTGCATGACATTTGAATTTATTTTCATTTTCTCTCTCCTTGTCTCATAGCTTTTTTTGGCTTCAAGTGCTTTAGCAACTTGTCTTTGTAACACTACCAGCATCATTAGGCTGGCAACAATCTCTATTATTAATATTGGTTCCATTTTTTCTCCATTTTTTTATATAAGGGTCTTAGGGAAATTTCTGCCCTAAAAGGAGCACAGCATATGCATGATGTGTCTCCTTGCTCTTAGTTATAATCTCTTTAAAAAAAATGCTCTTCTTATCTCTGTAATTTATTCAATTTCTAATTCGAGTAGTTCTAGTATTGTTTTCTTCATTGCGATAATGCTTGTGCTATTTTCATCCCTATCATTAGCATCATATATCCAACCACAACTATTTAGTGCAACTGCTAACTTATAGTTATGTATCTCCATAGGTATTTCAAAATCAATCATATGCCCTAAAACTTTTAAGTCTTTTGCTTTACAAAAAAACCACTTCTCAAGCATTAATACATATGTGTACTCTCGTATAATTATTCTCATTATAATTCTTCATCTTCATCATTTTCTTCTTCATCTTCAAATTCAACTATATAGCCCATCGAGTCATAATATATTTCTGTCTCAAATAACTCTAGATCCTCTTCTTCAGAATCCTCTTCATTTGTATTAAGAAAGTCATAATAACCATCATATAAATAATCGCCTACATAGTCCTCGTGTATTCCACTTTCAAATTGCATATTAAATCCTTTGCTTTTTTTATTTTTTATTAAATTTATTGACTTAAATAAACTGGCTAAGGGAATCCTCTTTTATAGTGAAGACTCATAATTAAGCTGCTTCTTTTATGGGCACGGTAATATTGTTAGCTGAAGAAATTCCGTGAGGGATCCTTACATTCAGTAAGCGTTCCACTGTTGGAATAACTTTGAGTTTTTCTAACTCACGATCATTGAGTAGGTCTGTAATATTTGGCATACTAATAGAGACATTGTTTATAAAGCCAAGCACTTCATCTTTAGACTTGTTTTGTTGCTTTTGTGTGATGCCATTAGTTCGTTGGAAGTAGACTGTATTTTCTAATTTTTTATTAATAGTTTCATTGTGGTTGTTGGAATACATTACATAGTCAAACACCTTGCACGACTCTAATAGTTTTAGATGTGCCTCTACTGTATTGTAGTCAGTAGTTTGTTCTGCACTGTAGCCGATTTCGCTATCAACGTAAGGTGGGTCCAAATATATGAGGGTATCGTAGGAATCACTATATTTTTCTATAAGAGCATCCGTATCAAGATTCTCAATAATTACATTACTTCTAGTAAAAAAGCTATGAAGATTTAAAATGTTCTTTATGATTTTTTCGATATCAACATTTTTAGTGCTCCAGTTAAAAGATGTGTTGAAGTTTCCACCTTTCGATTCATTATAAATACCATTAAAATTATGTTGCAATATAAATAAAAGAGTGCCTGCATTTTGGGTGGAGGTAGAATCAGAAGTATTATAAAAAGCTCTTGCTTCACTATAGAAGTTGCGCAGATGAGCGAGATATTTTTCTCTTCCTTCTTCTGCCGTAACAAGTCGTTTTCCCTTTAATCGCTTTGGAATATGACTTTGAAAGGTCTCTTCTAATAAGGTAAAAACCTCAATAACATCTTGAGGATTATCTTGGATTTGTTTATATAGGTTTATTAGTCTAGGATTGATATCATTGATGATTACTCTATCAGCTGATACATTACTCAGGTTATGAAATAAAGAAGCTAATGAGCCTCCAAATGCTTCTATGTAAGTGCCAACCTTTTTTATGTCAACTTGAGTGTGTAAGTCATTGAACTTTGATAGATATTTAGCCTTGCTTCCTGTATAAGCGAAAAGTTTAGTGTCGTTTGAAGTGAATTTTGTCATTGCGTTGTGCCTTTTATTTAATTTAATTTATTATTGAAATGAGTCTTACTCATAAGCCTACTAATAAGGGTATCTCCGTGATATCCCTTATAGATAAGCTTTTAAGCAACCCACTGTGTTAAAGATAGATACTCAGCAACTCTTGCGCCTATCTTTTTATATTGAGGGATACCATGCCCTTTAGACATGAAGTTGTTAATTGCACTTACTGATAAGTCAAGTTCTGTTGCAAGTTCTACTTTGTTTAAAACTGCTTTTTTATATCTGTTTTGTAAATCTTGAAGAATGACTTCATCAACTCTCATTGTTTTAAACTTTTGTGTTTGCTTTGCCATTTGTTGGTCCTTTATGTTTTGATGGTAGTAGTTTTACATCATTAAATAAGAGGATTTAGAAGTCCCTTGTCATAGGGGTTTGTAAAAAAGAAATTTTTTTTTTTTTTATTTCTGTATGAGATAAGTCCCTATATTAGGGATTGTTTGTAAAAGTATAGATATACTGAGAATTGGCACTTTTGAAAAAAAGTATTTGACTTCAAAGTTAAATAATATAAATTTGATTGAATTTGTATAAATTTATATAACATTCTTTTTAATTCTTTTTAAAAGTCCGTAAAATAGGGATTAATTTCTTTATTATTTAATTAAGAGTATAATTGCCTTATAATATAAGGATATAAATTTGTATAAAAAACCAATAATTTCTGTATTTAATTTAAAACATGGTGTTGGATGTAGCGCACTTACATGGAATATCGCACATACTCTTGAATTAAATATATATCAACATGAACAAGCTATGCACCATATTTTTATTGACCAGCGTAATCAATCTGTAGAAATTACTGATTTATATGAAAATAATATAACAGCTAATTTTATTAACAAGAGAGTTTTTGAAAGTGGTATATATGATTTAGGTAGTGAGGTTAATTACCCCTATGTGAGACAGATACTCTCTAAAAGTGATGCAATAGTTATCCCGTGTGAAATTGGATATGAGGTTATGTTAAAAACTATTGCATCTATTAAATATGCACAACAAACTAATCCTGAGTGTAAAATCTATGTAGTTTTTAATAAATTAGTGAAACCTGCAAAACAAAAGATAGATAATGCTCTAAAACAAACAAGAGAAAGAAATTATACTGAAGTTGCAGAGAATTTTATTGAAAGTAATGTTGAGAATATGAGTAATATAGAATTTTTATATATTCGATATGCTTTTGCAATATTTAGAGATTTATCAAGTGGTTGTTATTATTTAGATCATTTTGTATTTCAAGGAAAGGTTCCTTCTGATATCACTTCATTTCAGTTATTAAGAAATCTACGTTGGTATACATTGGATAAACAAAAACGTAATAGTAGGAGAAAAGAAAAAGGGGATGAAGAGATTGAAAAATCAGAGTTTTATGATAAGCATAAGCTCTTTTATAATAACTATTTTAAAGACTTTCCAAAAAAAAAGCAGACACTTCAAGAAAAAAAAGAAGCAAAAGAACCCTTAGTAGATGTACAGCGTATATATGACACTCAATTTAATGGAAATAATACAAAAATCATTAAAGACATGCTTATTTTAACTACAAAAATCAAAGAACAATATTCTACTATTTGGGATGATACTAATGAATGATACAGAAAGTAAAAAAATTATAAGCAGTTTATTAAACAAACTTGATAAACCCAGACGCAAGACAGCAGGTCATAATAAATCAAAAAATTATCATAAAGTTACAATTAGTGTAGATGAGAAAATGAAAGCTGATATTGTGCAGTTAGCTAAAGAAGCTGATAAAAGTATTTCTGCTTTTATTAAGGACTTAGTTACAGAAGAAAAAAAGAAAAAGAAATAGTTTTTACTTAAACTCTTCAATACTCTTATGAATAACTTTAGCACTAGGAACTACAGAAGATGATAGTTCCAAATGGATATCTTGGTCATCAAAGAATATATCTGCACCAAAAGCTTCAAGAATCTCATACTTTTCACTGCCACCAAGAAAAAAGGCTTCATCTATTCTAACACCCCATACATTTAGTGTTTTTATGACTCTCTCATGCGTTGGTGCAGAGCGTGCTGTTACTAATGCTGTCCGTATTGGAGAATCTTCATCTTTGAATTTACTTTGAATAGAAGCTATAGTGAGAAGTAACTTAGCAAATGGACCTTTCTTCATAGGATTATTTACATTCTTATGTTCATGAGCCATAAAGGCATCTAAACCTTGTTCTTTATATATAAGCTCTGACTCTTCGGAGAATAATACTGCGTCCCCATCAAAGGCTATCCTTACTTGGTCGCCTAAAGAGTTATGAACATCTTGATGTGATGGAAGTATTTTTGCGGCAGCTACCCCATTTTCAATAGCATTTATAACATCCTCATCATCTGCTGATAAGAATAAATCTACTTTAAAAGCTTTAAGATAGTTTGAGATACTTTTACCACTTGTCCAGCCTGAGCGTTCGATCTCTAGTTTATATTCATTTATTGCATTAGTGATTCTAAGACTAGTAGCTGCATTATTTTTGGAGAGGATAATTACTTCGACTTGTCTTTCATTTGCATCAAAATATTTATTGATTTTTAAAAGGTTGTCTATAAGGCGAAAGCCTGTTCCTTTATTAAGAGGTAAGTGTTCATTATCAAGTTGATATTTGTAGTATTCATCTAAGCCTTTTTGCTCAAAGACTTTATTTTCAGTTTCAAGGTCAAACAGCGCTCTTGAACTTACTGCTACCACTAATTTATCTTTTAAATTGTATGCCAAATCCTCGCCTATCTATTTATATGTTTTTAATGCTACAATGAAATTTACCATACAAGTTCATACCAATAGTATCAACTAAAGGAAGTGTGTAACCATATGCTTTGTCTTCATCTGAAAATTTTGTAAGATATTTACTGATTTTATTTATTTCATTTTCTTTTATTAATAAATCTTTATCACAGTAACCATCTTTTATTAGTTTCTCATATTTTTCAATAATTTCCATTTATATTGTCCTTTATCTGATAGTTAAAAATGATTTCTTGAATGTAAAAAAATCGGATGACCTGTTTTAATAATGTAATCACACATAGTATCATTATAGTCTCTTAATATAACTTTAAACTCTTTATTCGTAGAATAATCTTCAATTTTTAGTTTTAAAATATCTTTTAATGTTTGCAATGGGATAGATCGACCATGAGAATGCCAAATCTTATTATCTCCTAAAATACGAGCTATATCTTTTGCTCTCTCTTTTTTTTGAGCTTCCGTAACAGGAGTTCCTATATTATTAGTTTCATGCATTGTCCAATTTTTAAACTTATATCTGACTAACCAATCTTGTAATAAAGAAACTGTTAGGTCCCTTGCCGACTCATAACTTTTCAGCATAGCAAGATCTTGGTCTTTCAACATTAAAAATTCTGCTTGAGTTAATTCATTTTTTTCTGATTTTCTAATAAATTCATCTACTTTATCTAAGTATCCTAATGCAGGAACCCAGTTTTTTCCATTAAAAACTTGAGGATCAATTGGTCCAAGTGAGGAAGAATATTCCATCCAAATTTTATCGCCAGACATACAAAATATTGTTCCCGCTGACATAGCAGAATCAGGAACAATAAAATCTACTTCATTGTAATGATGGCGTGTAATGTTTACCATTTTTTCTACAGTTTCTGCAGATCCTCCCGGTGTATTTAAAACTATTGTTAATTTATCATTTTTGATCTCATCATCAATTAAATCTTATATAAAATCTCTAAAAGGTTTTTCAACTGATGGTTCAATTGCTCCATAATAAAATATCACATCTGATTTTAAATATTCTTCAAGTTTTTTTAAACTATTAGATAAAATACCCTTCATAGCAATGTCTAGTTTCATACCCATTGTTCACCTCAATTATTTTTTAATACAAGCAAAATATATACCTAAAGAAAATTATTTAGTTATTTTATCATAATTAATAATTTTAATTTAGATTTTGAAAGTCATACATATATCACAACTTTATTTCCACTTATTTATATTATATATTTTCGTACAAATAGCATCAAATACTATGTTTTCAGCATCTAAATATTGTTTATATTCTTCTATTTTTTCACTTTGTCCTTGAAGCTCTGGAGATACTAAACAAAACTTGAAGCCTTTTTCTTTCAATAGTTTATAGTTTTCTCGTGTAATTGGTAATTCCGAAAAACAATCTACCCATACCCATTTTACTTTACCTTGCATATTTAAGATAGTATCAATACCTTCAAACTCAGAAAATCTAAGTGCAATATTTTTTTCATTGTCTTTTGATAGGAGATATATCATCGGAAATGAGCTATCTAGAAAAAAGTACTTCTCAATATTATATTTTTTAATTAGCTCTAATACCTTATGCTCTATTCGCTCACTTTTAATATTTAGTATCATCGTCCCATGGTTATAATATTTCAAGTACTCCTCAAAATCTTCTCCATTTTTGAAGGGATCATGTTGAAGTATTAATCTATCCCCAAAATCTCTTAAATCAAGCTCAACACCGTATTCTCTTGGTATATTCTTTAATTCTTTAATTGTATTTATTCTATGTGCTATATATTCCATAAGTTACAACTCCTTTTTGAGCTTAAAACTAAAATCAAATGTTCGTTTTATAAACTTCCATTTAGAAGCTAATCCTGTATCCCAACTAGATTCACCATGAAGTCTTTCTGGAAATATTACATCAAAGCGTATTACTTTAAGTCCTTGCTTCTGTGCTGTATATAAAAAGTATAAATCAAGAGAGAAGTCTTTTGGAATATTAGTTAAACTTTCAAAAAAACTTTTGTGAAATATATTTGGTTGTGCATTTATATCCCATAGTTTTTTACCTAAGTATATAGTTTCAAAAGCACTCATTCCCATTGTGAAAAATTGGTCAAAAATAGCACGACCTTTTCTATCACCTTTTACATAACAGTTTTCTGGATTATCTTGTTTTTCAATAATTTCTAATGCCTTTAGAACATCTGCTGGATCTGTTTGCATATCAGCATGTGTATAGCCTATAAACTCTCCCTGGGCTTCTTTTAGTCCTGAAGTAATACCATAGCCATACCCTTGGTTATTTTCAACTGTAACAACTCTAGCAAAAGTAAAACTTGGTACTAATTGATTCATAATATCTTTTGAATTGTCTGTTGAACCATTATTGACAAGTAAAACTTCTATATCATCTCTTTTTATTACTTCATTAAATTTTTTAAGTATTAAAGGGATATTTTTTTCTTCGTTATAACACGGTACTATAATTGATAATTTCATTTCTCATTCCTTATTTAAAAACCCACCATTTTTGACCAATAAAATTAAGCACTGTACTCACCCCAGTAGCAATTAAAAATGCTATTAAAGTTATACTAAATATATCTAAAACTATTTTATTGGTAATAACATTTGCAGTTAGTGTCAAACTATATAAGACTCCAAACTTAACTATTTCTACATAAGATTTTTCATGCTTTTCAAATGTCCAATACTTATTGATTATGAAAGCTACAATTGTTCCTAAAAGAAAAGAGATAGCTTTTGCTATATCTGTATTTAAAAAATTTAAGAGTAAATAATATGTTGCTAAATCAGTTCCAACTGCACTAATTCCTGCAACTAAAAATCGTTTTAACTCTTTTTTTATTTGGCTCATCTATACTCTTGAGCAAAAGTTTTATATTCTTTATCTAATTGACCCATTTTATTTTTATTCACGGTAATGTCTTGATTTAAACTATATGGATGCCAATCAACTTTATGAAAGAAGCTTTGCCAATACACAAAAGTCTCATAATCATCTGGTGTTCCCCAGCAGATATAATCATCCACCTCAAAAACTTTTACATTTAAGCCTAACTCTATTAGTTCACCCATTAAGCTATCTACATAATATTCACCATTAACTTTTATATCTTTAGCTATTAAGTTTTCTAAGGCTTTATTAAAGTACTCAACTTTTTTAAACCAAAATGTTCCAACTATTGCATGGTCATTATATGGGTCATCTGAGATAGGTACTTTAACAGATACTCCAGTAGCTGTATCATCTTCTGTTTTAACCCAACCATACATTTGTGGATTGTTTTTACTTGACACATGATTTCTAAAAGTAAATATGATAGCATCAACTGTTTCATTTTCTATAAGTTCATTATATTTATCTTTATCGTAAATCATTCCGTTATCAGTAGCCGCAACAAGTAAAGAAGCATCAGTACCTACATCTTTAAGTCCTAAACTACATGTAATAGCTTGACCTTGTGTTACTGCATCTATTGAAACCATTTTTGAATTTGGATATTCATCTTTTAAAGTCTGTTCAAGTGGATAATTATCTAAATGTTCTTGCAAGGTAACAAATATTTGGTTCTCACTATTTGGTAAAGAGTTTGCAGCTTGTATTATCATAGGCTTTCCACTTACATCTATGAGTGGTTTAGGATCTTTATATCCAACCTTCGCAAATCTACTTCCACGACCAGCAAGTGGAATTAAAGTGATACTATGTTTTTGAGCTTCAGGTTTTTCTTTTTCTTCTATTGCATCTTTAAAATATTTTGACCAAGTATTATACTCTTCAACATCTTGAGGAGTTCCCCATTGAAGCATATGTTGAACATCATAAATAGATACTTTTAGATTATCTTGAATTAGTAAATTATAAATAAGTGAAACATAGTACTCACCCTTTAAATTAATATCTTTATCCATAATCTCTTTAAAGTATTTTTTAACATAGGCACCTTTTTTAAAGTAATAAGTTCCATTTGAAGCATATTCATTCATACGGTTATCTGTAAAAGGCTCTTTCTCCTTTATTTCTAACATCCATTGATTCTCATCTCTCATAAATGCATAGTTTGTACTCCCTAGCATATGAGGATGAAAACCTTTATAAGAAGGTATTGCTCCATCAGCATCTCGATCTCTTGTATGTTTTAGAAAATCTTCATAATCCCAATATGTTCCAAAATCGCAATAATTAACTATTACCTCTTCATCATCTTCAATTAAATTCTCAATTAAAGAAACTGCATATACAGGACCTTTTTTATGGTTTGGTATTTCAACTATATTCGCAGTTTGTTTTATGCTTAGTAATACTTCTCTCATATTTGTTTCAGCGAGATGTTTAGAATTACATATGAATGTGAATTTATCTTCATTTGGGAACAAATCACATACATGTTCGATGATAGGTTTACCATCTACAACGATCAAAGGTTTTGGGTCTTTATATCCTGCTTGAATAAAACGGTTTCCTATTCCTGACATTGGTATTATTATGTGCATATTTATTTTCCTTTTTTAATAAAAATTTTATTTTTTAAATACTTTGGCATTTTTTCATCTTCTAAAATAAAATAATTCAAGTCCATTATTTGCTCAATCTCTTTATCTTTATAATATATAGGTTTAGTTTGAAAAAACAACAAATCATATTTTTGATTTTCCAAAGCTTTTTTAATATGAGACATATCATAATTAGGAATATTGTTAAAATGTCCTAATGTCTCAGCTTCAGTTAATATTGTTAATCCAGCTTCTTTGGATAAGATGTATGTATTGCCATCAACAAACACATATCTTCCATTAAATTTATTATGTAAATAATGAACAGAACTTTGTCTCTCTTCTATAGTATTTATGAATTTAACAATCCCTTTGAGTAATGAATAAGAATATACAATAGATATGATTACAAAAATTGCTATTATAAACTGATAAAATTTTTGATTTGTATATAGTTTTTTAAATAATATATCTAAGATGTATATAACAAATGGAGTAAATACTATAAGTCCAACTTCAAAATTACCCGTATTACCACCTAGTTTTGCAGTAGATATAGCAGAAAATACAAACCATAAAAAAGCAAATATAAAATATTTACTTTCAGCTTTAAGTATGGAAAATTCTTTATATTTTCTAATTATAAAATATATTAAAGCTAATATAAATATTATATTAAATACAAAACCTTTAGTAAAAAAATAAATAATAGTTTTTATATTTAACATTGGATGTTGTCCCATCGCTTCAACTGTAAAATAAAACAAATTATCTACTCTAAAAATAAAATAAAGAGCAAATATTCCTATAAATGAATAAGCTAATAATATACTTATTTTTTCTTTTTTTGTAAGAAAGATATTGAAAAGTACCAATAAAAATGTTAAAAAATACATTAAGAAAAATGATTGTTTAAAAAATGTACCTATAAATAATAATAAAGCAATTATTCCTATATCCAATAAATTGATCTTTTTATTTTTTTCAATTATTAAGAAGATAATACTCGATAATACAAGTAATATAGTATCAGGTTTAAATTCAATCATATACCCTATATAAGCACGAAAATGTGTAGTGAAAAATAAAATCAATATTGAAGTGATTATTATATTAGGGACACTTGGATAGAGTTTTCTTGTAATCTTGCGCAGGAGAAAGAAATATGACACACCGATGGTTACTGCGATTATTAACATAAATTGATTATTATAATATAGATTATCAAGTCCTAAGTACTGAAGAAAAGCTGATAAGTAACCTACTCCAGGAAAATAAGGAGAAGAAGGAAAATACAAATCATTGATTCCATTTGCATAACTTGTTAAACCATGTACAAACCTCTCTCCAAAAGCTATCTGCTCATTTAAGTCCCATCTTCCACCCGTGTATAATGTTGAGACAATTAATTTCATAAAATAAACTATTATTAATCCATAAGTCAATGAGACAAGGTATTTACTTTTAGTAAAATGATTCATTTATATATCTTTCCTATATTGTTCAGCTTCCCAATTAGAAAGGTAAGCAAGTTCATCTAACTTTAAATAAGTAATCTCTTTGTTATTTTGAGCTAAAACCATAATATGAAATTTGAATACTTCTTCCATTTCTTTTGCCTTTTTGACATTTACTGCTATAAAATATAATTTATTTTCAAATATAATAACTTTTGGTAACTCGTGAAATTTATCTCTATATTGTTCTACAGATACTACATCAAATTCAGTATTTATAAATACACTACTTATCCCACAATAGACTAAACTATCTGGGCAAAATGGTGTTGCTGAAAAAAGATCTTTATTCTGTAATAGTTGCTTGTTTAAATAGCTATCTTCAGTAAGGTATGAGATATTATTACTCTTTTGAATTGTATTTAATAAATACGTTATTTTGTTAGTAGTTTTATACCTATCCATATCTATTTTTAAATACTGTTCTATCTTTTCAATTACATATTCAGTCTTTATTTTTATTTCACTTTTATATTGCGATGTAATAATTAACCCATGATTTTGTAAAAATATAATATTTGGAGTAATATCAAACTTGGATAATTCCTTATCAAGCTCTAATGCTAACTCAATCCCCGGTGTTTTATAATTTACAAAAACAATCTCTTCATCATTGAAAATTAATTTTAATATTTCTTTCCAGTCTTTACGGACAACTAACATATTCACAACTATGGGATGAGTATGTAAAGTGTACTTATATAAAAACGAGTGCAGTAATGTTTCTATTGATGGTCGATTTATCTTATCAATAGTTGCTTCTTTAACTAGCTGAGACGTTAAGGATTCTCTATCTCGTTTGTTATGCTCATTAATAATATTTGTATTTTTAACTATCTGTGCAATTTTTTGTGTAGACACTTTTGAATACCCGCTATCTTCATTAACATCACTAAGTAGAAAACCTGAGGCTTTTATAATCATTTCACCATTATCATATTTCACAGAGCTATTACCACCGCCCGCTTGAACTAAATCAAACCTTTCTCCTGCATACTTTGATATTTCAACTAAGGTACTTATTTCACTCATATTAACTCCAAAATTTCTTTAAATTTTTTTACAATTGATACTTTTTTTGTGTCATATACTTCAATTTTTTCTTCACTATTTAACCATATTGATTGAATACCTAAATTTGAAGCTCCAAAAATATCTTTTTTAAAACTATCTCCGATCATACATACTTCATTAGTTTGTAGGTTTAGTTTTTGTAATGCAAGCATAAACATATAAGGATGGGGTTTTTCTTTCCCTGCCTCTTCACTTGTAACGATTTGATTACAATATTTTTCTAATCTTAATTTTTCAATTTTTCGATATTGAATATGTGCTGTCAAATCAGTTACTAAACAAATATTATCTTTATATTTTTCTAAAAGTTCATATATCCCATCAAAGGGTTTCATATATTCAAGAAAGTTATCCCAATAAATATTATAAATAGTATAGCTATATTTCAGAGGATTGATTTTTAATATCTCTAGCATCTTTTGAAAATATAATAAGCGGTTATGCGAAGATGCTGTTTCACTTAGCTCTATATGTACTTTTTTTCTTGCGATAGTATAAGCTTCTTTTAGTTCGTACTCTGATATTTTAAATGTATCTATACAATAATCAAGAACTTTTCCTAAAGCATATTGATGTGTGCTATCATAATTATATAGAGTATTATCAATATCTAATAATAAACCTTTGTATTTCACTTTAAAGCTCCTTCAATTTTTCACTAATCATTTTCAACATGATGAGTTGTATAAACCCTTCATATCCTGTTTTCCACTTTATATCAGCTGAAATAATTTCATCTGCATTTATTATTGTATCAATCATAATATCTTCATAATTTATTTTTGGGATTGTTGTTAATTCTATAAATTGTGTTCTTAAGTCATCATTGTAATCCCAAGTAAATTGACAATCCAGTTTATTTAAAATATCTTCAATATGAATGTTGGCATCTAAGGTTATTATAAGACCTAACTTCACATCTTCTTGTGCATCACCAAGAGTAAATTTATTTATACTAAAATAACGTACAATTAAGTCTGCAAAATCTTTTTGAGGATAAATATATTTTTTTGCATCACCCATTCTAGTTTCAATTTGTTCTAGTATTTCATCTAAACTATAACCACGATTTTCAGTATCTCTGATTATTTTCCAGTGCCTTCTTAACTCTTCATCTGTATCCATATAGATTTTAAAATCAATAACTTTTCTAAGTTTTGGTAAATAGAATGGATGTAATCCTGAAATTGCTATAAATGCTTTAGGTTGAACAGAAATTGCATCTGTAAATTTACCTGTATGATGATCATACTCACTTCTTTTTATTGAGTTATTTAACTTTAATGCATAAACTGCTTCTGCTTGTTTATGAATATGATTTGCTTTAGGATCTAAATGCGTATACTTTTCCCAATTTTCATCACCTCTTTCCCACTTATGTTCACCATCACCTTCAATCTGTAATAGTTTATCACCTAGGATACTCTCAAGGCTACTTAGAAGTGTTGTTTTTCCAACTCCACTATCTCCTCCAATACCAATAGTTAAGTTCTCTATCTTTTGGTACACAGCATTACTTTTGATACCATATTTATAAAAAGCATACATAATTGAAAGTAGTGTTATTTCTAATAATGTAAACGATAAATTAATTAAGTTTATGTTGTCTACTTTAAAATCAAGCGTTGTATTTAAAAATAATATGTCTTTGTACTCACTTTGATAAAAGAAGATAAAAAAGATGAGATATATTGTAGAAAAACCAAAATATAAAAGTTTTGATTTATTTTCGTTCTGGTTTTGAATGAAATAAATTGTCATAAAAGGAACAAGCCAAATATACCAAGCTGGAGCTGGATATATGAAAAATATTGTTGCTGTAAAAAGTATTCCAAAATAAAAGAACAATAAGTCATGATTCACTTTATTTTGATTTAAAAAATGTAAGTAGACAGTTGTTATTGCAGCTACAGGTAGCAATAGCTCTAAATTTCCTATTTTATAGTAAGAATCAAATAGTAATGTCTGCTTGGAATTAAACAACACCATTCCTAAAAAACCATCGCTAAAAAGGTAAGGTAAATCAAACAGAAAAAGTATACTAAATGGAATTAAAGTAAATAACAGTCCTTTTTTTATTCCATATTGCTTTAATAAATAAAAGAACAAAAGTGGAATAACAATGAGGATATTTAACTTTGTAGAAAGAGCTAAACCTAAGAAAACGGAGAAGTAAAAAAGTTTTTCTTTCATTAGAAAATATAATGAAACCATTAATAAGGCTATAGGAATAATGTCAAGTTGAGAATGCACATATGTGGAATAGATAATTATTGGATTAAGTAAGTAACTCAACTTTCGCACATAGATTCCAATAAATCCACAAACTTAAGTTAAGTATTAAAGCCCATAAATAGCCACTTTTCAGTATAATTTTGTTCCTACA
>Ga0256844_10000222_pt1 | contig 22738 bp, 27 predicted proteins | sample MusselsmetaG_FD_189100 | JGI IMG/M metagenome (GOLD analysis project Ga0256844, IMG submission 189100) | Mussel associated microbial communities from hydrothermal vent at the East Pacific Rise, Pacific Ocean - Mussels | ecosystem: Host-associated > Mollusca > Shell > Unclassified ... | reverse complement strand
CCACTGGTAAAACTATAATGGCTGATATTAAGAGAGCTTGCTATTATCGTGATGATTTTAGTGCTGAATTATTTGAGCTTGAGTATTTGGATTAAGATTGGTTTTATTTTTCATCGGATTTACCTAATCTATATGAGGAATTATAAAAGTATAACTTCTTCTTTAGTGTTACCTATGTGTTACCTTTTTTAAAATATTAATTTAGTATACCCCTATAATATAGATATTTAGAGATATATCAAAATGGACGGTCGCACCATTTTATATAACTTTAAATCTCATTATTATTCCAAGCTTCAACAGCTTCAATCAGATTATCATAACTATCAGCTTTTCCAATTATAAAAACCTCATCAAATATATAACATGTTACTTTTGTATTTTGTTCAAGTAAAAATACTGCATACTCTTCATCTGATTTTTTATCTACTGAAAGTACTCTCATTCCATCTACAATGTCATTTATCTCTACTATGACATCATACTCAACATCTATTAGTTTTTTGCCATCAGTAGTATATATAGCCATTATATAAATCCTCATGTTTTTTTTATAATAACATAACTTAAAAAATATTAAGTTATTAACAAGTCTTTAAAAGTACGGCTTTTATTAAATACTCTCTTAGGTACACTCTACAAAAATATTAGGCTATATGTTATGAATACAATTACAAAAGAAGAAGCTATTACAGGTGCATTTTATGGAGCAATAGTTGGGGATGCTCTATGTTTAGGATCACACTATGAGTATGATGCGCAGAAAATTTATGAAGCTTATGGGAAAAAATCGATAGAAAAGTTTATGTCTCCAGGTGAAATGATGGGAGGACAAACTCATGGAATTGGCTGGGGTGAGAGAAATTATCATCCAGGAAAAAAAGCTGGTGGGAGTACTGACTATGGTGATTATAATATCTTAGTACTAGAGCATCTAGCTGCTATATCAGAACCAAAAAGAGCATTTGAAGTTTCAGCCATGATTCCTCACTGGATGAATCGTTTTGAAAATAATTGGGGTTCATGGATATGTACCATGACTAAAGAAACGTATGCTCAAGTAAAAAATAACAGACCAGTTGAGAGTTTAGGTGGGATATCAAACGCAATGGCTATTCGTCATCTGGCTGCTTATGGATACTATGATACTGAAGAAGAGATAGCAGATGTAGCAAGAAAAGTTATGTTTACACATAGAAGTGAAGAAGCTCTCTCTGGTGGTGAGTTTTTTGCTCGTGTAACTTATCGCATAATAAATGGTGAGACTCCACTTGATGCAATTGAGATGGTAGCAGTGCAGATGAGTAGTTTTATACAAGGTAAGGTAGCTCAGGCAATTGCGAAAGTAAAAGAAGAAGCAGATGAAAACTCAGCCCTTAGTAAAGAGAAGTTTGCAGATGATTTAGCTATTACTTCAATGGCAAAACTGTGGGATATTGGACGCTCTGAGCCGATAAGAGTTGGTAAGGCAAGTCCTACGGAAGGAACACTTCCTGGTAGTGTCTATTTTATACTAAAGTACGCACAAAAAGAGGATGCTCTAAACCGTGCAATTCAAGCAAACGCAATGGTAGGTGGAGATAACGCTTCTCGCTCAATTGCTATTGGAATGGTTTTAGGTGCATATAAAGGTATTGATTCAATTAGAAAAGATTGGCTTTACAGTTTAGATCAATATGAGTATTGTGAAAGCTTATTAATGAAATTGCCACTACTAAAGTAGTAGATATTTGCGTTAAGAGCCTTTTTAGTGTAGAATCATCTTCATAAATAATAGGAATTTTATATGAATATAGCTAACAATATTACAGAATTAATTGGAAATACTCCACTTGTGCGTTTAAATACTCCATCAGAACTTACAGGTGCAACTATCCTTGGTAAGTGTGAGTTTATGAATCCTACTAGTTCGGTAAAAGATAGAATAGGCTTTAATATGATTAGAAGAGCAATGGAGTCTGGTCAAATTAAAGAGGGGACTACAATCATTGAACCAACAAGTGGAAATACTGGCATAGCACTTGCAGCTAACTGTGCGGCACAAAATTTAAAACTTATTTTGACTATGCCGGAATCTATGAGTATAGAGCGACGTAACCTTTTAAAAGCTTTGGGTGCAGAGCTTGTTTTAACTCCTGCTGCACAAGGCATGAATGGAGCAATATCAAAGGCTGAAGAGTTACAGAGTTCAACGCCTAACTCAATAGTTCTTCAACAGTTTCAAAATCCATCAAATCCAGAGATTCATACTCTCACAACTGCTAAAGAAATACTTCGTGATACAGATGGTAAACTTGATGCCTTTGTTGCCGCTGTTGGAACAGGGGGAACACTTACGGGGACTTCTAAAGTGTTAAGAGAGGAGATTACTAATATAGCAATTATTGCAGTAGAACCAGAAGCTTCTGCAATTCTTTCTGGTGGTGCTCCCGGACCTCATAAAATCCAGGGTATTGGTGCTGGATTCGTACCGGATATTTTAGATACAACTGTTTATAGCGAAGTGATACAAGTGAGTAATGAAGATGCTATTAATACAGCAAAAATGTTGGCAAAAAAAGAGGGCTTACTCGTAGGTATATCGGCTGGAGCAAATGTATGGGCAACTATGCAAATAGCGAGTAGAGAAGAATTTCAAGGTAAAACTCTTTTAACTATCCTTTGTGACACTGGTGAGAGATACTTAAGTACAGAACTTTTTAGTGAATAATACATTTTTAGAAACTATTAAAATAGTAGATGGAGAAATTTTCAATTTAGAGTACCACCAGAGGCGATATGAGAGTGTTTTAAAGGCTCATGAAGTAGATAATATACAAAACCTAGAAGAGTTGATAAATCCTCCTAAATGGGGATTATATAGATGTCGTTTGGTTTATGATGCCCACAGTGTAGAAGTGACTTTTCATGAATACAAAAAGAGGGAAATAATTACTCTAAAGCTTATTTTTGAGAATAACATAGAATATATGCATAAGTCAACTGCAAGGGAAGATATAGATGCACTTTTTGAAGCAAGAGAAGAGGGTGATGATATCTTAATTATCAAAGACCTGTTCGTTACTGATACGAGCATTGCAAATATTGCATTTCAAACTTCTTCAGGCGAATGGATAACTCCAAAAAATCCTCTACTAAAAGGTACAACAAGAGCTAGACTCTTAGATGAGGGTAAAATTATAGAAGCAGAGATTAAAGTACATGAGCTAAGAAGTTTTTCTAAAGTAGCGCTTTTAAATGCAATGATAGATTTTGACATACTTGATAGATGTGAGTTTTTGATATAATTACAAATATTAATATATAAAAAAGGGATATTCGTTGTTAGAGAATATAATAGAAGATAAAGAATTTGGACTATTGATGCAGAAAAATATTCAAGAGTTAATAATTCATTTTTTTGAAAAAGAGCAAAATTTTGGAATTTTGTGTAAAGTTGAAGAGGCTAGATTTGAGCCAAATTTACCTGATAGTATAGAGTCTGAATTTCGTCCATTAACTCTCTTTTTTCTTGCTGGATATACTTTTGAGACTGCTCGCATTGAAGATGGATTTTTAGTATTTGAAGCTGGGTTTGGAAGTGAAAACTTTGGAAGTGTTGTAACTGTACCACTTCTTAGCGTTATGCAAATTATAGTGGATGAAACACCGCTATTTATTAATCTAAGTACTTATAGAGAAAAAGCTGTTGTGAAAAAAGAGGTTGATGAAGGTGGGGTTGAAAACTCGATGGCATCTTTTTTATCAAATCCGGAAAACTCCAAATTTATTAAAAAATAGATGAAAGGGCAAAGCCCTTTTTTTATACTTTGTTTAGTGAGAGTAAATAGTTAACTACATTATCTACGAATGCATCGTGTTTTCTCTCTTTAGAATATGCAATATAGAATTTTCTCATAATTTTATGATTTTTTAGTCTTGCTTCAAAAAGTGTACCTGCAGATAATTCAGACTGAATTACATGACGAGACATAATAGATACAAGAGGTTTTTCACTGTTTTTATCAGCATGAGTTATAGACTCTTTGATTGCCGTAGGACTTGCTAAAACAGCAAGAACATTAAAGTTAGTACACTGAACACCAAGCTCTTCAAATGTTTCAGAAGTGAGTTTTCTTGTGTGAGATTCTTCATTACGACAGATCCAATCAAACTCAAAAAGATCTTCAGACACAAGATGTTTTTTAATAGGTTGGTTTGAGAAAACTACAAGTTCATCTTCAACCCATTCTCTATATATAATTCCATCTTCAAATACAGGAGATTCGATTAAAGCGATATCAATTTTTTTATCTACAAGTTGTTCTATAATTTCACCTGATAAGGCTACATTCATAAATACTTCATTATCGATACGTTTTTTGATTTCACCAAGGTAGTTAGGTAGAACATAGTTACCAATTGCATATGATGCACCCATAACAAAAGTGAACTCTTTATTGATAATTTTTAGTAGTTCTTTTTCACTGTTTGATATAGCTTTTTCAAGTCTTTGAGCAATTCTATAAAGATCTTCACCCTCTTTAGTAAGAAGAATACCATTCTTTTTTCTATCTACAATTTTAGTATCAAGATAGTCTTCGATAAATTTTATTTGTTGCGTTACAGCGGGCTGTGAAATCCCTAGTTTTGCAGATGCTTTAGAGAAACTTTTCTCTTTTATAACCATCAGAAATGTTTGCAGTTTGGCAAAATCTTTTAACATAATAATTCCTATAAGTAATATTGATAATAAAAGTATAACTCATAATTATAATTAATGCAACAGTTTTGTAATATTTATCTCAATTTTAGCTATAATATTAATAATTAACAAAAATAGTGGTAGAAAATGGAAAAAATATTTAAGAATTTAAACGAATCACAAACAAACGCAGTAAAGCAAACTGAAGGACCAGTTCTAATCTTAGCTGGAGCAGGAAGTGGCAAAACAACTACAATTATCTCTAGGTTAGCTTACTTGATTGAAGAGGTTGGAATTCCAGCTTCAAATACACTTACACTTACCTTTACAAACAAAGCAGCTAAAGAGATGAAAGAGCGTTCTTTAAACATGATAAGCAGTAGTGTTTATCCACCATTGTTATGCACATTTCATAAGTTTGGACTATTATTTTTAAAATTTAATATTCATTTATTAAAAAGAGCAAATAATTTTGTTGTAATTGATACTGATGATAAAAAACGTATCATTAAAAAAATAAACTCAGAACTTCCAACACCACTGATAGCAAGCGAAATATCAAGATATAAAAATTCTCTGATGACTCCAGATGATGCATATAAACAGGCCGAACTCTTTAACTACAAACAAATTGCTGAAGTTTACAGAGAGTATGAAAAGTATCTTCATGAGAATAACTTAGTAGATTTTGATGATTTAATAGCTCTTACTTTCAAGCTTTTAGATCAAAATCCAGAGTTGGCAGAAGCAACATCTAAAAAGTATCAGTACATTATGATTGATGAGTACCAAGATACTAATGAATTGCAGTTAAAACTACTAGAGAAACTCTGTACAACTCATACTAATCTTTGTGTCGTTGGTGATGATGACCAGAGTATTTACGGTTGGCGTGGTGCGCATATTAGAAATATTATGGAGTTTGACCAGGATTTTGAGGGGACTAAAGTTTTTAAACTTGAAGAGAATTACCGTTCACGTTCTCCAATCCTAAAAGTTGCAAATGCACTTATCGAGCATAACCGCTCACGTTTAGGAAAAAAACTGATACCTACTCGTGGTAGTGGAGATGACGTGACAATTCTAAACTCTAATGATGAAAATGAAGAAGCTAGAAAGATAGCGATAAAAATCAATAAGCTTTTAGACTCAGGTGTTGGAGCAAATAACATTGCAATTCTTTACCGTGTGAATGTTTTGAGTCGTTCTATAGAAGAGGGCTTGAACCGTGCTTCTATTGCTTACAAACTTGTGGGTGGTCTGCGTTTTTACGATAGAGCGGAGATTAAAGATCTTATCTCATACATAAGAGTTATTACAAATTTTCATGATGATTTTTCATTTAAGCGCATAGTAAACAAACCAAAACGCGGACTTGGTAAAGCAAGTGTTGAAAAGATAGAGTTGGCAGCTCACCATCAAGGTAAATCTATTTTTGAGTACATTAAAAGTGCATCAGTAGCAGACTTAGAAGCTCTTGTTAGAAAGAAAAATGCAGGGACACTTAAAAAATTTATTAAAGATATTAAAGAAGTCTCTACAGTCTCACGTGAAGCTACATATAATTTCATAGATGTACTCGAAGAAACTTTTCATCTTAAAGATATCTATAAAGGTATGCAAGACGAGAGTGAAAGAGTTCAGAATATGGATGAGTTTTATGGACTCTTCCGTGATTTTGTAAAAAATTCTCCAGAAGCATCTTTGGATGAGTTTTTAAATGAGCTGACGCTTCAGAGTGAACAAGACCAAGTGGAGGGTGAGTCTATCTATATGATGAGTATTCACGCTTCAAAAGGTTTAGAGTTTGAGCACGTGTTTATCATCGGTTTAGAAGAGGGCTTTTTACCTCTTGTAGGCGATGGAAGTGATTTAGAAGAAGAGAGACGTCTGGGTTATGTATCTTTTACAAGAGCAAAAGATACTCTTACTCTTTCTCACACTGGAAGTAGATTTTATAAAGGTCGTAGAAGTGATTTGCAAAAAAGTAGATTTTTTAATGAAGCGGGTCTTTGTGAGGGTTCTTTAATAGTTGAGAAAAATACAGCTTTTAAAAAAGGTGATTTAGTTCGTCATAAAATATTTGGAACAGGAAGAGTTATTGGTATAAGTAAATCAGGACGTGAATTTAAACTAAACATTAATTTTGCAGGTACCTCAAGAGATATATTGGCATCCTTCGTTGAGAAGTTATGAATCGTCTTTTTGTCGCTTACAAGCCATCGGGAACTGGCTCAAACTTCTTCCTTTCCAAGTTAAAACGTAAGTATAACAACAAAAAAGCTGGTTTTTCAGGGACACTTGACCCTTTTGCTAAAGGAGTTTTACTCATAGGTTTTGGAACTCATACAAAACTTTTTAGATTTTTAAATAAAACTCCAAAAGTATATAGAGCAACTCTATGGTTAGGTGCAAAGAGTGATTCACTTGACACTGAGATGATAGAAAATGTTGAGATAATAAAAGAGTTACAAGAGCAAGAGATATTAAACGCAGTTAAATCTTTAGAGGGTGAGTTAGAGTACGAACCACCTATCTTTAGTGCTAAGCGTATTAATGGTCAAAGGGCGTATGATTTAGCTAGAGCAGGTAAAGAATTCACTCTAAATAAGATAAATTCAAAAATATATGAGAGTAAACTTATAAATTACTCTCACCCTTTTGTGACTTTTGAAGCTACAGTTTCAGAGGGAACATATATTCGTTCACTTGGAAGAATCATATCTCAGAGACTTGGTGTTAAAGATGGAAGTCTCAGTGCATTAGAGAGGTTGAATGAGGGACAGTTTAAATATGACGGAGAAAAAGCTCTAGATATTAAAAAGTCTTTGAATATTCCTTTAAATTTTTATACTGGTGATGCCCAAAATGTCAAATATGGAAGAGTTCTTGCTTTAGAAGATTTAGAGATAAAAAAAGAGGGGTGTTATTGGCTTGATAATGGCGATAACATTTCTGTAATAAATATACAAGATAACCTTGTAAAATATGAGCTTGGTAGGATATATACATGTTAGTACTAGCTAGAAAATCAGATGAGTCTATTGTTATTGGCGATAATATTATCGTAAAGGTTATATCTGTTGATAAAGGTGTCGTAAAGCTTGGTATTGATGCACCTTCAGAGATTTCAATTGTTAGAAATGAACTTATTGAAGATGTGAAAGACTCAAATATTGCTGCAGCTAAAAGACCGAGTACTCAAGATTTAAATGTATTAAGCAAGCTTTTAAAGAAGTAGAAAAAGATATGAAACTTCACAAAGCTTATGCTAAAGTCAATGTTTTTCTAAAAATAACTGGAACTAGAGGTGAGTATCACGAGATAGTTTCACGTTTTATGAGAGTGCAAAATCTTTATGATGAGTTATCTTTTGTATCAAAAGAAGAAGTGGATGCAAAAGCAAATGAGTTTAAAATTATTGGTGATTTCTCATGTGAGACAGAACAAAACACAATTTATAAAGCCTACTTTGCACTCAAGGGTGCCACTAACTCTGATGCTCTAGAGAAACTGATGCAAACATACGCAATAAAAGTAGATAAAAATATACCTGCGTTTGCTGGTCTTGGTGGTGGAAGTAGCGATGCAGCAACTTATCTCAAAATGTGTAATGAAGTACTACATTTAGGACTAAGTATCAATGAATTAGCTCAAATCGGATTAAAAGTTGGAGCAGACGTTCCATTTTTTATCTATGGGTTTAATAGTGCGAATGTAAGTGGAATTGGTGAGGTAGTTGAGGAGTTTAATGAAGAGCTTTTAGACTTTGAAGTTTTTACACCGGATTTGAAAATCAGTACACCAAAAGTTTACACTACATATAGAGAGAGTTTTTATGAACCGATTGATGGATTTGAGACTCAAAGACTGAAGAAAATGAGTTCGCTAGAGATTTTAAATGAGATGAAAGCAGATGAGGCTAATGATCTCTTTAAGCCAGCACTCCAAGAGTATAAAGAATTAAAAAATCATTATAAGCATGGTTACTATTTTAGCGGTAGTGGAAGTAGCTTTTTTAGGGTTAAAAATGAGAAGTAAGTAGTACATCTATTGCTAGAACATTCCCACAGTAGTTTTGTTTTTTTGTCCTATGACATAAAATTCCTTTATTCTTTTTCGTCATATACTTTTAATACTATCATTTAAAATACAGGTGGTATTATTCCTAAAAAAAAAGATATAATGACCAAATCAATACTAAGTTTAACAAAAAATATTATAAATGTAAGAACTTTATGACATATTTTATTACAAGGAAACGAATGAGAATAGCCGTCTTAACCCTTATGATTTTTTTTAATATTGCTCTAGGTAATACAAATGACACTTCTAAAAAAACTCCACTCGAAGTTATAAAACAAAATGGTTATGAGATAGAATACATAAATAAACCTTCTAAAGAAATCCAACTTGCAGCAGTTAAGCAGAATCCTAATGCTATTGAATATATTAATAATCCATTTGAAGAGGTCCAGCTTGTTGCAGTTAAGCAAAATGCTTATGTTATTAAGCATATTTCTAATCCTTCTGAAGCTGTGAAGATAGCAGCTGTAACACAAAAGGCTAGTGCTATCAAATATATTTCAAATCCATCTGAGGAAGTTCAACTAGCAGCTGTAAGACAAAATGCATATGCGATTAAGTTTATCAAAAATCCTTCACAAAGTATTCAGCTAGCTGCTATACAAAAAAATATTTTTTCTATAAAATATATCAAAAATCAATCCCCTTTACTAGCAGAGTATAAGCAGAGTATACAAAATCCAAAAAATATAGCACTTATTGAAAATCCTTCTGAGGCTATTCAGCTAGCGACTGTATCACAAGATGGGAATCTTATAAAATTGATAAAAAATCCTTCAATAGCAGTTAAAACAGCATCTGTAAAACAAAATGGAAATGCGATTCAATATATTGAAAACCCATCTGAGATTATTCAGGTGGAAGCTATCAAAGAAACTGCTAATGCCATTATCCATATTGATAATCCTTGTGAAGATGCTCAGTTAGAAGCAGTTAAACAAAATGAAAACCTTATTCAACAAATAAAGAGTCCTACACAAGCTGTTCAGCTTGTTGCTATTAAGCAAAACACTAAGGTGCTACAATATATCAAAAATCCATATCAAGAAGTTAAAATAGCTGCACTAAAACAAGATGGCAGAGTGATAAAATACATTGAAAATCCATCACAAGAGCTTCAACTAATAGCTATTGAACAGAATAATTATGTATTAGAATATATAAAAAATCCTTCTGAAGCTGTTCAACTAGCAGCTGTGAAAAAAAATGGTTTTACTTTACAATATATTGAAAATCCATCACAAGAGGTTATAACAACTGCTCTTAAACAAAATGGAAGAAGTATTTCTGCTATTAAAAATCCATCTGAAGAGCTAAAACTTCTTGCAGTTAAACAAGATGGCAATGCAATAGAGTATATCAAAAATCCATCACAAGAGCTTCAGCATATTGCAGTTAACCAAAGCCCATATGCAATCCAGTATATTACAAATCCATCAGAAGTTCTTCAGTTTGAGGTCTTAGCAAAGAACTATGGATTGGCATTTAGATATATAAAAAATCCTACAGAAGCTGTTCAGTTAAAAGCTGTAGAAAGTCAATTTGCACTTGGATATATTAAAAATCCATCTATAACAGTTCAAACAAAAGCTGTCAAGCATCATTATACAGCTATTAAATATATCAAAAATCCATCTGAAGAGCTAAAACTTCTTGCAGTTAACAAGAATGGTCATGCAATAGAGTATTTCAAAAACCCATCTGAGGAGCTTCAACTTCTTGCAGTTAAAGTAACTGCTTATGCAATACAATATATCGAAAATCCATCTAAAGAAGTTCAGCTCATTGCTGTTAGGCAAAATGCCGATGTAATAAACTACATCAAAAATCCAGCTAAAGCAGTTCAGATTGTTGCTGTTATGCAAGATGCCAATACATTAAAGTATATCAAAAATCCATCTAAAGAAGTGATAGATGCTGCGAAAAGAAAATAACTTATTGATGTTACAGGAGAATAAATGAGATTTATAAATATAGTTTTTTTACAAATAATTTTTGTTATTAGTATGGCTCACTCAGATACTAAAATATACTATGGTCATATACAAGAGTATCCAATAACGATGGAGTTATCGCTAAAAAATGATAAAACAGTTACGGGTCATTACTTTTATGATAAATATAAAAATAAAATCAATCTTACAGGAAACATTGATAAAAATATAATTACAACATATGTAAAAGACAAAAAAATGAATATCACAGAAACATTTGAAGGTAGATTTTCAGGTAAACAAATTATAGGTAGCTGGAAACAAAAAAATACTACACTTCCTTTCGAGGTTTCTTTAGAAAAAGAGGTAGATATCTTCAAAGATAGTGAAATAACATGTAGCGAAATGAAATCATATCCAAACCTTGTTTTTGGTTCTAAATATGGAATAGACTTAGGTAGTGGTAGAGGTTCTCCTGTAAGTGTAGATTATTCTTGTGAAGGTGGATTAGGTTCTCTTACATTTCTAAAAGATATTTATAATCTCAGTGAAGTTATCAGAAACGATTCTTATGGTTCTGTGTGCTCAGGGAGTATAGTTTATGCTAGTGCTAGATATTATAAATTTGGATTATTAAACGCTGGTTTAGCTCCAGAAATATTTAAAAGACATTCAACAACTTCAAAAGAGACAGAAGTATTAGAAGGTACAAAAAAATACTTTACTCTATGGGCATATCAAAGTTTGTATAATTTTTCACTTTATGAGGAATATTGGCATATGCATGATAGCGCTTTCCCTCTGTTATCTGAGCATTTTGAAAAAACATTTTCACTTACAAAAGAGGAAGCAAACAGCTATACAGAATATGCACTTAGGGAGTTTTTATTTAGAGCAGCTGGTTCATTTTCATCTTATATCTTAGAGAGTAATCTATATATCGGTTCTCTTATAGAAACTATAGCAAATCCTAAAAACTCACTAAAAGAACTTGATGAAGAACTTCTAAAAAAATTCTCTCAAAAAGAGTTAAATTATGGGTTGAAAGTAGCTATACTTCACAAAAAAAACAATAACTATATAAAGAAACTATTAAAAAAAGGAGCTATTATAGATTCAGGGGATGAATCGGCTCTATTTTTTACACTACAAAACACAAAACAATTTACTTTTCTCTTAGAGCAAGGTGCGGATATAAACTATAAAAACTCTTTTGGAAAAACAGTCTTGTATTATGCTATTGGTTTTAGTAATCTTGAACTTGTTCAAATTATGATTGAAAATGGGGCTAATGTAAACGATACCTATATCGACTTAAAAACAAGAGAGAAACTTATGTATAATCATCAAGTATTCTATAAAACACTCTGTTCACTAAAGCATACAAAAAGAACACCTTTAATGCATGCTTCCCAAAATACAGATATAGCGATAATAAAGTATTTAATATCACATGGTGCAAATAAATATGCAGTAGATGATAAGCAATATAATGTATTAGATTATGCATATATGGGTAAAATAAAGGAAAATATTGATTATTTAAAATCAATTGGGCTTACAACAAAAAGATCATATTGGCAGTAATAATAAAAATGTTTGGAATATCTCCTATAAACAAGACTGTCAAACGCGGATTATGTATAATAAATCAATATAATAAAATACAGCTATAATATAAAAAACAAAACAAAACAAAACAAGATAAAGAGAGTTAATGGGTGAAACAATAGCAAAAAATAAAAAAGCTTATCATGACTATTTTATAGAAGAGAAGTTTGAAGCGGGACTTGTTTTGAGTGGAAGTGAAGTTAAGGGGATTCGTGCAAACCGTGTGAATTTAAAAGATAGTTTCATCCGTTTTGTAGGCGAAGAGGCATATTTATTTAATGCACACATTGGACGTCTTGAGACTACACACCATTTTTATGGACATGAAGAGAGAGGAAGTCGTAAACTTCTTCTGCATAAAAAACAGTTGCAAAAGATGTTAAAAGTAGTAAACAGAGATGGTTATACTATCGTTCCTCTGCAGTTGTATTTTAATGCTCGTAATATTGCAAAGATTCAGATTGCTATCGGAAAAGGTAAGCAGCTTCACGATAAACGAAATGACTTAAAAGAGAAAGACCAAAAACGTGATATTGCACGTGCTATAAAAGAGTACTAATGAAATATATAACTATAATACTATTTTTAATATCCTCACTTATTGCGTTTAACTTTGAAATATCGAACTCTACTGTTACAAATGGACGAACTGCCATCATAGTTTTTGATAAAGAGAATAGTGTTGCTTATGAAAAATTAGTTGTAGGCAAAAGAAGCTACACAATTTTTAATCATCCGTTAAACAGTAAAAAGATGTACGCACTCTTACCTGTAAGTTATTATAAAAAACCTACTACACAAAAAGTTGAGATTGTTTATAAAAAAGGTAATAAAAAAAACTCTAAAATACTTTTCTTTAAGATAAAAGATGGAGAGTACAAAAAAGAGACTATAGAAGTTCAAAAATCAAAAGTAAATCCTAAAAGTGAAGCGGTAAAAAAGCGAACAGCTAAAGAGTATGCTGAGGCGATGAAGATTTATGGTACCACAACTCCTAAAAATTATGTAAGTAGTAAGTATATAGTTCCAATGGATTCTAAAATTACAAGTTCATTTGGTAAAGCTAGGGTATATAACTCTGCACTTAATGGGTACCATAGTGGAACAGATTTTAGAGCAAAAATAGGAACACCAATCATAGCCAGTAATAGAGGACAAGTAGTTCTAGCTCAAGATAGATTTTACTCAGGTAACTCAATAATTATAGATCATGGAGAAGGTGTTTACACTTGTTACTATCACCTGAGTTCATTTAAGGTAAAAAAAGGTGATATGGTAGACAAGGGTGAAGTTATAGGCTTATCAGGTGATACAGGTAGGATAACCGGCCCTCATTTACATTTTAGTGCAAGAGTTGGGGGTCTTCAAGTTGATCCACTTCAGCTTATCACTCTTTTAAATGAGAACTTGTACTAAAACTTCAACACCCTTTTTCAAAAATTTACTTAGGATGTTACCACTATTGACATTATAAATATAAAATAAGGTATAATTTTTCAATTAACAAGACTCAATTTTTTAAGGAATACAAATGACAGTTTTTCAACTACTAATGTTGGGAGCTTCGGCTTTTTTTGCTTACAAGATATACGAACATATTCAAACATTGCAAGATCCAAAACAAAGTGAGCAAGAGGGCAGTGATGAAATACCTAGGAGTACAGATGCATTTTCTACTTTTGACTCAAGTACATTGGTTGAGAAAGGGGATGACGCTTTAGAAAGTGGTGATTTACAAAAAGCACTCGCCATATATAGTGAAGCAAATATCAAAGAGCCAAACTCTACAGAGACACTCTTTAAAATGGGTTATACATTAGGACTTCAAGAGAGAGATGATGAAGCATTAGAGTACTATAAAGAAGTATTAGAGTTTGATAAAAGCAACACTTATACACATCAGGCAATGGCATCAATTTATAGAAAAAACAAAGAGTACGCATCAGCGAAACTACATCTAAATGCTTTAGTTGATATAGATGACTCAAATCCGATTACATTTTACAACTATGGAAACTTACTTGTTGATATGGAGCATTTTGAAGAAGCAAAAGAGATGTATACAAACGCAATTGACCTGAATCCTGATTTCAAAGAAGCAAAAGAAGAGTTAGAAAAACTTCCGGAACCTAAGTAGGTTTAAAGATGAAGATTTCAGAAATATATAAGTATTTAGACACCATCTCTCCATTTGAATTACAAGAAGATTGGGATAATTCAGGTCTTTTACTAGGAGATTTTTCACAAGATATTTCTCAAATTGCTTTGAGTATAGATGTTGATGAGGCGCTGATAGACTCTTTAAATGAAAACACTCTTTTAATAACTCATCATCCAATCATTTTTAGTGGATTAAAACAGTTAGAGTTTAGTAAATATCCAGCAAATTTACTCCAAAAAATGATACGAAAAAATATTTCAAATATTGCAATGCATACAAATTTTGATCAAACTCACCTAAATGATTATGTTGCAACTGAGGTACTTGGACTACAAATTGTAAAAAAAGATGGATTTGTGGCTTATTTAGAAGTTGATGAAGATTTTGAGAGTTTTGCAGCGAAAGTTTCAACCGCTTTTGGACTGCCACATACAAGATATGTGAAAACAAGTGATAGGGTGAAAAAAGTCGCTCTCACAACAGGTTCAGGCTGTTCACTTATGAAAAGTATTGAAGCAGATTGTTTTTTAACAGGCGATGTAAAATATCATGATGCGATGGAAGCAAAAAGTATAAATCTTTCATTAATTGACATCGGTCACTATGAAAGTGAGCGCTTTTTTGCACAAATTTTACAAAAACATTTGAAAAATTTAGGTTTAGAAGTTATAATTGCGTCATCAGAAAACCCATTTACATATATTTAGTGTTTTATTTGATAGAAATAGCACTGTGTAAAATCCTAAAGGAGTCCAATGAACAAGCACCTTAAACAGTTAATAAACCTTTCTCACGTCGATAGAGATATTGATGCATTTGAACCTCAAATCGAAGAAGCGAACTACAATTATGAAGCAGCTCTTGCAAAAACGCAGAGTATTGAGACAGATATTGAGAATTTAAGTAATGAAATTAAAGAAGAAGAGCTAAAAAAAGCAAAAAATGAACTTCATCTTGCCGAACTTTCACAAAAACTAGAAGATAACTCTAGAAAAAGTGGCGAAGTTAAAACTGAACGTGAAATGAAATCACTTCAACTTGAAGAAGAGATTGCAAAAGAACAAGTAACTTTTGCGAATGAAGAGATTCAAAGACTTGAAAAAGTTATTGAATCAAAAAGAGAGCAAATTGATGCAGCAAAAACATCACTTGAAGAGCTAGCTTCAAACTTAGAGAGTGTAAAAGCTGATGTTGATGCTAAGTTAGAGACTATCAACAAAGAACGTCAAGCTGTTTTTGTTGAAAAAGAGAAACTTCTTGGAACTGTAAACCAAAAAGGTTTAGCTTTTTACCAAAAGATTCGTCGCTGGGCTAAAAATACGACTGTTGTAGTTGTTGATGAACAAGCTTGTATGGGTTGTCATATGGTTATTAGTGATAAAATTTATGCTGATGTTATTAAAGCTGAAGATATCACAACATGTCCACATTGTGGTCGTATCCTCTATATGAAAGCTGACGAAGAGTAGGCCTTGTCGCCATTCACACTTTTCTATTATATTTTAAGTGTTGTGCTATATATTTTAGCACTACCACTTTTAATATCTCTCTCTTTTAAATCGAAATACAGACAATCAATCCCCTCACGTTTTTTTCTTTTCAATAATCCAAGATTTGAAAAAAATAATGGAGTATGGTTTCATGTTTGTTCGCTTGGAGAAGCGAGAGCTTTAAAGCCAATTATAAAGCTTTTAAAAGAAAAAGAGATAAAGATAACTACTGTGACGCACACTGGACACTCTGAGGCTAAAAAGTATGATGCAGAGGTAAGGTATTTACCTTATGAAATGTTTTTACCGTTTTGGATTAAAAAACAGAAACTACTTGTAGTCTTAGAAGCTGAGTTTTGGTACATGCTTTTTGCAGTAGCGGTAAGTCGTGGAACTAAAGTAGTTCTATTAAATGCACGAATACCTGAAAAAAGTGTTAAAAAGTATCTACAGCTTTCATGGTTTTATAAGAGAATGTTAGCAAATGTTGAGATAATATATGCACAGAGTGAAGCTGATAAAAATCGTTTTTTAGCTTTAGGTGCAAAAAATATTGAAGTGATTGGTAATATTAAACTTGCTGGTGAGATTAAGTACACAAAAGAGTATGAAAAACCAAAATGTGAAGTTATTGTGGCTGGTAGTACACATCCTGGTGAAGAAGAGTCTATTTTAAAATCTTTTGTTGAATATAAAAAACAAGAGGGTGATGCAAAACTTATAGTTGTTCCTAGACATCCGGAACGTTTCAAAGATGTTTGGCAATTGATGAATGATTATGCAGATAAAAACTCACTGACTCTCTCAAGATTTTCTGAGTCTACTGCATTTAGAGAAGATTTAGTTTTGCTTGATGCGATGGGTGAGTTAAATAATATCTATGCAATTAGCGACATAGCTATTTTAGGTGGTGCGTTTAGAGATGATGTTGGTGGACACAATCCACTAGAACCAGCTCACTTTGGATGTAAAATAATTACAGGAAAGCACTTTTTTCATCAACGTGAGCTTTTTAAATATGTACATCATGTTCAATATGTTGAATCTGATGAAATACATAAAGCACTGATGGCAAGTAGAGACCTACCACCATCAATGGTTGAAGAGACTATAAATTTAGAACCAATTATAGATAAGATACTAGAAAAATAAAATTTAAAATAGATTTCTCTTGCCGATAGGCGTAGCTTTAGTGAGAGGAATTTTGCAAGGAATTACTTCCTTGTTAAAGGAAAAATAATGTTAGAAAAAGCATATAAAATATTAGCAATTCAAGAGGGGATATCAAACTCTCAAGCTAAATCTATGATAGATAGAGGTTTAGTTTACGTAGGAAATAAAAAAGTAATGATAGCTCGTGGCGAGATAGATTCAAAAACTATCTTTAGAACTATTAAAATAGAGAAAGCAAAGCCTATTTTTGAAAATGATGACATTGTTGTTGTAGATAAACCAGCATACATAAACTCAGATGAGATTGAACGTCAATTTAAACCAGCAGTATTACTCCATAGACTTGACCGTGAGACAAGTGGTGTATTAATGCTTGTTAAAAATGAAGAATTCCGTCAAAAAGCAATAAAAGAATTTAAAAAAGATAATGTTTATAAAGAGTATATTGCATGGGTTGAAGGAATTATCTCGGAGCCTATAGAAGTTGATAAAGCAATTTTAACTCAAAAGAAAAATAACAAAGCATACTCAAATGTTTCAGGAAAAGGAAAACCGGCAAGAACAGAGTTTTTTCCTGATATTGTAAGTGCGAATAAAACTAAAGTAAAGTGTATTATTCATCATGGGCGTACACACCAAATTCGTACACACCTACGTTATATTGATCACCCAATTGTTGGAGATGAACAGTATGGTGGTCGTCGTGCAAAACGTGTAATGCTTCATGCACATAAAGTGAGATTATTGGGTATGGAATTTAATGCTCCAGAGCCTAAGATGTTCAAAGACTTTCAATAATTAAAAAGCAGTGTTGCGATACAATTCGCAATATTTACATATATTTAAGGGACTATAATGTTTGATACTTTAACAGATTCGTTTACAAGTGCGATTAAAAAGATTCGTTTTCATGATGATGAAAAGGCACTAACAAAGGCTTTAAATGAGCTAAAGAAAAACCTTTTAAAAGCAGATGTAAATCATAAAGTTGTTAAAGAGTTAATAGCAAAAGTTCAGATTGACACCAAAGCAAAAGGAATTGGTAAAGATCAGTTCCTAGATGCGATGAGAAAAGCTTTATATGAACTGCTAGAGATTGGCGGAAATAAAGGTTTTACTTTTTCACCAAATCCTCCAACTGTAATTCTAATGACAGGGCTTCAAGGTTCTGGTAAGACAACTACAACTGGTAAACTTGCACTTTATCTTAAAAATAAGCAGAAAAAAGTTCTTATAGTCGCAGCCGATTTACAGCGTTTAGCAGCAGTTGAGCAACTTCGTCAAATTACTGCTCAAATTGAAGTGGAACTATATGAGGATGAGAGTACAAAAAGTCCTGTTGAAGTTGTAAAAGCAGCGCTAGCGTATGCTAATGATAAGATTTATGATGTTGTTTTAATAGATACAGCTGGTCGTTTGGCAATAGATGATGAGCTTATGGATGAACTTTCTGAAGTGAAAGTTGCAGCAACACCTGATGAGATTTTTTATGTAGCAGATTCACTAACTGGTCAAGATGCTATAAGAACTGCTTCTGCATTTAAAGAAAAAATCGGTATAGATGGTGTGATTCTTTCTAAATATGATGGTGACTCTAAGGGTGGTGTAGCTCTTGGACTCTCAAGTCAAGTTCAAGTTCCACTGCGTTTTATCGGTAGCGGGGAGAAGATGCAAGACCTAGAAGTTTTTATTCCTGAGCGTGTTGTAAATCGTCTGATGGGCTTTGGAGACATTGAAGGTCTTGCGGAAAAAACAGCAGGCGCAATAGATGAGAAGCAGGCTAAGAAGCTTACTAAAAAAATTCAAAAAGGTAAGTTTAACTACAATGACTTTTTAGAACAGATGGAGTCCATGAAAAAAATGGGTTCAATGAGCTCTATTATGGGAATGATTCCGGGAATGGGCAATATGTCAAAAGCTGTAAAAGATTTTGATTTTGAAAACTCTGGTGAGCTTAAAAATATAAAAGCTATGGTTGGTTCAATGACTCTAAAAGAGAGAGAAAATCCGGACCTTTTAAATAACTCACGTAAACAAAGAATTGCAATTGGTTGTGGTCTTACTAATGTTGAGATTAACCGTATGATAAAACAGTTTAAAAATGCAGGTAAAATGGCTAAAAAATTCTCAGGGCCAAAGGGGATGAAAGATCTTCAAGCGATGATGGGGCAAATGGGCGGAGCTGGAGCGATACCTCGCTAAAATAAAAATAGCAATGCATTTGCTGCGTTGTACCCCAAGGGCACTTTTTCCCTTTGGTCAGGGCGCTAGTTCGTCACGTACTTTAGTGTGCTTCCTCTCTGTGCGCCTTGCAACTACATTACTTTTTTTGATTTTAGGAGCTTTTTGTTATATAAAGATTTTAAGTTGGCAAAAAACTAATGAGTAACTAAAAGGACTTAAAATATGGAAAATATTAACGGTATATATTGCTTGTTTAAAAATAAAAAAATAGTATACATAGGTCAAACGGATAATGTTCAACGGAGATTGGACGAGCACAATGAAGACAAATTAAAATTGTTTAATAGAGTACTTGCTTTAAAAATTGGTAAAAATACAATATCGGATAATATGGATGGATATTCTATTGAAGACGTAAGAAGAAATAAAGAAATGAGAGAAATTTTAGAAATAGGTCTTATTTCTATGTATAAACCTAAGTATAATTCATTAAGAATTATGAATTCTTTTGAGGAATGGTTACGTCTACTCCCATCGACAACATATTATAAAAAAGATAAAAATAGTTATAATGAATACTTTATTCGTATTGGAAAATTAAGTAAAATATTAGTAGAGTTTATACATGCTTCTGATGAAATTAAAATAATAAAACTCATCCCACCTGTTGAGATAAACCTTGATAATTCTAAAACTACTGAGATGATAAAATAAACTATGGCTATTCCATAGCCTTCCCTATTTGGAAACTTACTTCTTATGTTCCTTTAAGTTTTGTATGTATTTACATTTAAGAAAAACTTAGCTATAATTCCGCCATCGTAATAACTTCTGAAATAATCCCTCTGTGATTAGAAGGTACTTTGATAAAAAGTATACTACGCCAATTGGCGGTAAGAGGCACAATAAATATAATTTTATATTCATTCTGCAAAATATACCCCACAAAATTAAATTTAGGACATAAACATGACAGTAATTAGACTTACTCGTATGGGAAGAAAAAAACAACCATTTTATAGAATCGCGGTAACAGATAGCCGTAAACGTAGAGATGGTGGTTGGATTGAGTTAATTGGACACTATAACCCAATGGTGGCTGAGAAAACTTTAGTAGTAGATAATGAAAGATTAGATTATTGGATTAGTACTGGTGCTCAAATGAGTGACCGTGTTAAAAAGATAACTGGTCGTTAGTCATGATTGCTGATTTTGTCGCACAATTTGCAAGACTTATAGCATCAAATCCTGATGATATTAGAGTTGAAGTACAAGAAGGCGATGAAATAACAGAGATAGTTCTTTATGCGAATCAAGCGGACATAGGTAAGCTGATTGGTAAGAGTGGTAAGATGATAGGTGCTATTAAAACTGTAATCTCTGGCTGTAAAGCTAAAGATGGCGTGAGTTACCGTATCAATGTCGAACCAGTCTAAAGAACAACTTCTTCATATCGCAACTATCGGCAAAACTGTCGGTATAAAAGGCGATATGAAATTTCACATTAAATGTGATTTCCCCGAACAATTTTACAATGGTGCAACTTTTTTCACTAATCTAAAGCAAAATATTACTCTTAATGATGTTAACCTCGATAGAGATTTAGTCAAAATAGCTGGTATTAATACGATAGAAGATGCTAAAAAATTCACTAATGCAAAACTTTTCACAACTAGAGAAGAAACAAGAAGAAACTGTCATTTAGATGAGGGTGAGTATTTTTGGTTTGATATCGATGATTGTGAAGTTTATGAAGATGGAAAACTTTTAGGTGTAGTTAATGAAGTTGAGAGAATAGCTGTAACTAACTATCTAAATGTTAAGACTAATGAAGAGTTAGTTAAAGCAGGTAATCCTAAAATATTTTTAATCCCATTTGCTGAACCATTTCGTGTGAGTGTAGATATAGATAAAAAAATCATCACAGTAAGTGGTGCTATGGATATCTTAGAAGCTTCATAATGAAATTTACTTTCGTAACACTTTTTTCTAACCTCGTTGAAGGTTATTTTCAAGACTCAATACTCAAGCGTGCAATTGATAAAGATATCTTTAGTGTAGATTATCTCAATCCAAGAGATTTTAGTAATAATAAACACTCTAAAGTTGATGATACTGCAGTTGGTGGTGGAGCTGGAATGGTTATGAATCCACAACCTCTATTTACTGCCTTAGATGAATTGAAAAATCAAAATGAAGATGTTCATATAGTTTTTATGACTCCTGTTGCCAAACCTTTTACTCAAAATGATGCAAAACGTTTAGCAAAAAAATCACACATAGCTTTTGTTAGTGGAAGATATGAGGGGATTGATGAGAGAGTTATAGAAGAGTACGCAGATGAAGTTTTTTCTATCGGTGATTACATTTTAACAGGGGGTGAATTAGCCTCTTTAGTTATTTGTGATGCAGTTAGTAGAAATATTGAGGGTGTTTTAGGAAATAGTGATTCATTAAGTATAGAGAGCTTTGAAACGCCACTTCTAGAAGCACCATCTTTTTCAAAACCGAAGAATTATGAAGGAAATTGTGTTCCATCAGAATACTTAAAGGGAAATCATAGTAAAATTCGCACACTAAAAATAGCCCTGTCTGAGTGTAAGACTAAATTTTTCAGACCAGAGCAGCTTTTAAAGCATAGAACAAGGAAACCTTATGAGAAATAAGTACATAGAAAATTTTGAAAAAGCACAAGTAGCTGAGAAAAACATTCCAGACTTTCGTGCTGGTGATACTGTACGTTTAGCAGTAACAATTAAAGAGGGTGACAAGTCTCGTGTTCAAGCATACGAAGGTGTATGTATAGCGAAACGTGGTCAAGGTACAGGTCAAACTATCACAGTACGTAAAATTGGTGCTAACGGTATTGGTATTGAAAGAATTTTTCCACTTTACTCTGATTCAATTAATGAGATAAAAGTTATTCGTCGCGGTCGTGTTCGTCGTGCTAAACTATTTTATCTTCGTGATCTTGCAGGTAAAAAAGCTCGTATTAAAGAACTTAGAAGAAAATAATCTTCTAAGTCTCCATTTAAAACTTCCACTTCTTCAAATATACCTTCAATTTTTACTATAAATAGCATTATAACTTTTGTTCAATTAAAATTGTAATTTATTCATTCAGTTTATCATCACTTTAAAGTAGTAGCACAGTAATTAAATACATTTAAGTTGCCTTTAAATAGAGTTGACATAAACAATCTATAACGTTATTTGATACAAAAAAAGCACATATTTAAAAACTTTGTAAATTCCTCCAAAAAACTATTGACATTAAAGATAGTTTCTCCTATAATTCCCGTCCACAAACAATGAGACTTAATGTTTAAGCCTTGTAGAATTGTTTGAGATCATTGAAAACTAAGCAAGTAATAGACTTAATAGCAATAGCTACAAGTTGGAAATATTACTTAGA
>Ga0256844_10000221_pt1 | contig 22772 bp, 23 predicted proteins | sample MusselsmetaG_FD_189100 | JGI IMG/M metagenome (GOLD analysis project Ga0256844, IMG submission 189100) | Mussel associated microbial communities from hydrothermal vent at the East Pacific Rise, Pacific Ocean - Mussels | ecosystem: Host-associated > Mollusca > Shell > Unclassified ... | reverse complement strand
AAAACCACGCTTAATTACATCAAGATTCCATCCTGGAATAGTAAATCCCATACCTACTGGGGTTTTAATTACACCAGCTTTCACAACCATAGCATCATCAAATTTATATGCAATAAATGCATCTTTTACCATATCAGGTACACCAATAGATCCATTGTCTGAACCTTTTTTAGCAAAATCTAAAAATACCTTAGCCGCTAGTGGTCCTGAAAAATATTTCCATCCTAAACGAATACGATCAAAATCAAAACCTACATCTGCTTCATTTCCAAGTTTAGCACCATCCCCATAGCGTACACCTATTTGTGAAAAGCCAAAAAATTTATGTTTACTTGTCCAATCACTTGACGCTTTTACTGGTGCTTCTGTATGTGCCATTGTACTCATTGGCTCAATCTCACCGCCAGCCATTACTACTGTTCCCATCAAAATAGCTGCAGTTGCTAATCCCAATTGTATTTTTCTTGTTTTCATTTGTTCTCCTTGTTTACATGAAATATTTTCACCCTTAGAAATACATAAAATATTTCTAAGTATAAAAATTATTTGCTATACTTTGATGTGATTTTATTCACAAACCTAGTGTGCCCCGCCCTTTTTAACCAAAGAGACTAACAATGCTTTCAAACAAAAAGGACGAGGCACGGGTATTTACACTATGAACAAGTTGCGCCTTTTACAGGACAACCACAATCCATATCTAAAATCTTCACATTCGATTCCATTGGGATATCAATGACTTTTTCTTTACGTATATAGTCACTAACCACCTCATAGACTGGACGTATAGCCTTCTCATCTAAATTTTCACCTACATTTTGTAAGTTCCCACCCCATGATGAAACTCTATATGTCTTCTTCAAATCTAATGGTTTACCACCTATCATAAAGTCAGAAACACGCTTACCAGATGGTGCAGAAATTTTAATACTATAGGTAGCACCTGTCATTCTACTCATATCTCCACCTTGTTGTAAAAGTGGATTGGCATTAAATACATTATCTGCAATATCTTCTACTAATTTAGAAATTACGTCACCTTTCAAGTCAAATGTATAAACTTCCGGATAAGTAATAGCTGTCATCTCATAGACATTGTCTTTCGTGATTGGGTCACCCGGTAGTACGGTTGTACCCCATCTGTAACCTGGATTAAAGTTAATATCACACTTCATCTCATCTTGAATTGCCATGCCTATGAGTGAATCAAAGGTAGAATAGAACGTATCTCTTTTATAGAGTAACCCTTTGGTTGTACCTAATACTTCACCTAACTCTTTATCATAAGGTTTATACCATTTAGCAATAAGTTCATCACCAGCTTTATCTGCAGGGATTAAATTAGAGGCAACAGGCATAAGCTTAAAGCTATAATCTACTACTTTTTTATCTTTGATATCTAAATCAAGTCTAGAGATATACTTACCATGACTTCCAGAGATAATAATCACTGTATCATTTACAATAATTGGCTCAGGACTAGGGTCATGTGTGTGTCCACTAAGTATAAAGTCAACACCTTTGACCTTTTTGGCTAACTCTTGGTCTACCGAGAAACCATCATGACTAAGTACAACTATACAATCCACTTTTTTCTCTTTACGAAGCATATTTACGTACTCTTGTAAAGATTCATGTCTTAACGCAAAACTCCAACCTTCTGTAAACTTTTTAGGGTTTGCAGTAGAAGTAAACGGGAAAGATTGTCCAATAATACCTATTTTTGCACCGCCTATCTCTTTAATAGAATATGGAGGAAAAATAAGCTCTTCAAATTCATCTGAGAAGGGATCATTGTCAATCACATTTTGAGAAATGAACTCAGCATCTAACTTACCAATAAGCTCATGTACACGTTCTTTTCCATAGGTAAATTCCCAGTGTCCAACCATCACATCTACACCTAAGTAATTTTGAGCATCAACGATAGCTTCACCTTTAGTATGCAGTGCTACCGCTGTACCTTGCCATGTATCTCCTGAATCCAGAAGTAATACATTTTTATCACCTCTTTCTTTTTTCACATGATCAATAATAGGTTTCATATGTGAGATACCACCCATTTTTCCAAACTTCTTAGCAAGTTCAGAAAAGTCATTATGTGTATCAAAATATGCATCTAAAGTACCAGGTTGAATACCATAATACTTTTGAAAGCTTTCCCCACAAATAAAACCAGGTGTTCCTACTAAGTTCTTAGCAGAAATAAGTGTTGAGGGCTCTCTCCAATAAAGAGGTTTAATATGTGCATGTAAATCACAAAAATGTAAAATTGTCGCTTTACCTTTTGCTTTAAAATCAACCACATCTGAAAAAGAGAGTTGTTTTATTTTTTCTTTTGCAGCTTCACCTGCAAAAAGGTTAGTTCCCCCAGCAACACCAGCTAAACCTAATGCTGATGCAATTTGGAGAAAGTCTCGTCTATCTATTTCCATTGTAAACCTCTTATCTTTTTAAACCAGGAATGGCCATTTTTTTCTTTTTATCTGCTGCTAGTTTTGCAATATATACTTCCAATGCAACCATCTCTTTTGATCCAATAGGAATGACTTTTAACAATGCATTTTTCATACATCCTTGAAATCTTCTTTGTGGTGATCTAAGACTTGACTTTGTCATACGATATGCAGGCCATGTACCAGCTACGGCAGCTTCACCTAGATCAGGAAGAGGCTGAGTTCTAAGTACTTGTCCTATAATATCAGCACTATGACAAGAGTTACAAGAGAGTCCTCTGCCACCACGTGCCGTCATAAATGTTTTTTCCCCTAAAGCATAGGCTGCTTTGATATGTTCATCAGCTTTTACATCTATGTTTAATACTTCATCATTTGCAAGTGATTTAACATAGGCAAGCATAGAAAACATTTTCCCAGATTTGAGTTGTGTTTTTTCTTTTCCTTGTTCCACCTGCATAGCTTGTAAAACTTGATCTAGACCTACAACATTAGCAAGACTTTTAACATATCTTGGAAATCCCGCGATATATTTAGGTAACTCTTTATCTGTTACCCCTAAAAATTTTGCAAGTGCCTCTTCATCACCTAGTTTTTCAAATAACTCAGCACCCTCTTCGACATATATATCGGCAGGATTGTTTTCTAGCATCTCTTTGTACATTGCTCTATCTGCATCACTCATAGCAAATTGCTCTCCAGCATTTAACTGAAGCATCGCAATCGTACTTAAAAAAGCGAATGATAATAATACTTTTCTCATAACTTATCCTTTTGGTTTAAGTTTTTTACTCTTAGTGTTCTTCTCACCAGTATTGTCTGTATAGTCTACGGTAATTTTTCCTTTTCCAGGTACCTTTAAATTCACTGAAAAATAAGGATTAGTAGATACTGTTTCCCAAACTTTCATTGTCGTAAATGGTTTACCATCTAAAGAGAAAGTAATACTATCTATATAATGTTCTGGTTTTATTTCACCTGTTTTTTTATCTTTTTTAAGCCCTGTATCCATTGGATGTATTACAATAAAATCTACCTTTACTGTATCTCCTACTTTAAACTTTTTAGGTTTAATTTTTATCATCGATTTTCTAGCTTCTGCCATTTTCTATCCTTTATTATCTATATATTTTTTATAATGCTTTTCTAAATTTATTTATCTCAAAGGATGGAATTAACCACATCCACCAATTGTTACTTTCACTGGCTTTGCCGCTCTTAAGAATGATCCATCACTCATCTCTACCAATGCCACAACATCCTGTGTTCCACCTAGTTTGATTCTTGTTGCAAAATATCCTTTGCCATTCATCGGAGTAAGCATCACATCTGCACATCTAGCATTACCATTTTTAGTACTAAGTACATGAATTGCTTTTACATGTTCTGCTTCAGTCATTGCTGATTCTACTTTTACTTTTACTGGTACTACAGCACCATTTTCTGCTATTTCAGGTACTGTCAATGTCACTTTATCACTATCAGTTACTGCTTTTCCACTAGTAATTGCTTTTACTGCTGCATCATAGGTTAAAGCATTTTTACCTTTTGGTGCTTCTTTTGCTACTTCTTTTGCTAATAGTGCGGAAGGTGTCATTGCTGCTACTGCTGAAGCTGCAAAAAAACCTTGTATAAATTTTCTTCTTTTCATTCTTTTATCCTTAATTGCTTTAAATTTATTTTTTCTTTTTATCTGATACGATATACGCTGTAATATCACAAATTTCTTGCTCGCTAAAGAGTCCCGTCGTCAAATTGACAGTCATATGTGTATTTGCATTATCTATTCTAGGATCTGCTATTTTTTGATATACAAATTGATTATCTCTTGCTTTTGTATCAATAAAGTTTGCTTTATATCCTTCTAGACTTGGACCAATATTTCCAGCACCTTTAGCACCTTCTATATTATGACAAGCAACACAGTTACCAAACTGTTTAGGTTTTGGTTTACCATCTTTACCTTTTTTATCTAAAAACTTAACAAGACCTTCAGGAGGTGCTTTTTTCGCTTTTTTACCATTAAGATTATGGAAAATATATTCCCCTCTAGCTATAGCTTTAGCATCATTAAGGTTACAGCTCTTAGGCATCTTATATTCTTTTGCCGCAGGAAATAAATCTTTTTCTATCAGTTGTGATGCATCTGGCATATCATATGCTTTTGTCAAGTCTGCCGCGAACAGTGCTGCAGGCGTTGATAAAAACAATGCTGTTATTGCAAGATATTTGATTTTAGTATGCATTCATACTCCTTTTATTATGTAGTTTCAAGAAGTATCATAACAAGGAAGTGTAAAGAAAGTGTAAAAAGTATGAATATTTTGTTATTTGTTTTTATTATTTATAAATGTGTATGTAAACGTGGTACCTTCTGATAATTTTGATGATACATCCAGTGATATATTATCTTCATCTATAATTTGTTTGACAATATTAAGCCCAATACCAAAACCACCTTTTGCACTATTTTCTCTATAGTAACGTGAAAATATTTTATCTACATTTTCTATTCCTACTCCATTATCTTCTACTGTAAAAATGATTTTTTCATGCTCTTGAATTAGCCCTATCTTTACTGTTTCTTTATTGTTACTATATTTAATAGCATTAGAAATGGTATTATCAACAATGCGTTGTAATTTCGTTTTTGAAAAATCATAGTAAATTTCTTTTTCTAAATCAATATTCAATTGAATCTCTTTGAGGTTGGCTATCTCTTGAAAATAATCTACCCTATTTTGTATGAATTCCCCCATATCAATCTCTTGATACTTATACTCTACTCTGCCTTGTTTTATGAGGTAATCCATATCATTATAAATAGTAGCCAAGGTTTTAGAAGCAGATTTCATACGTTGTAAGTATTTATTGTCTCCGTATTTATTGGCAAACAAATCAGCATTCAGATTGATAATACTCAAAGGTGTATTAATCTCATGCATAGAGTCTTTAATAAAATTATCAAGTTGTCTGTTAATATTTTCAAAAGGTTTTGAAAAGTTTTTTAACAATAAAAATGAGAAGATAAAAAGTGTCACAATAATAGCAAACAACGTAGCAGCAGCAAAGTAATAAATCCTACTTGCCGTATGCTGTGTACCTACTAAAAGTGTATCTGCCCCAAAATAGTACCCTCTGGGTAAAGTATAAAGATAATAATAATAGTTTCCTTGTTGATGAAAGTTACCCGTAAATACCTTAGGCTCAAACTCTAGGGTAGAGAAGATAACTTTATACTTATTATCATAGAGTGCTGCTTGGTATTTTTTATATCTAGGAAAAAAGAAAATCTTTTCACTGTTATCATATTGTTGCATAGTATTAATAATTTGCTTCGTATGCCTTTCTAAAGAAAGTTTAACTTTTGCTTCATCTATTTGTAAAAGCAAATAAACATACACAATTAAGGGGACTATCAATAAAATAGCCAATACACTGGTATAGATAAGTGCATATTTTCGAGCAAACTCTTGCGTATTAAAAATCAATACTATATCCTACCCCACGTACATTTTTAATAAAATCTTTTTGCAATTTTTTACGTAGATTTCCCACCTGTACACGGATATTGGCAGAATCTACCCACTCTCCCCATACCTCTTCCCAAAACATATCACAACTGACCACTGCACCTCTTTGTTTGATAAGTAATTCAAGTATCTTTGTCTCTGTTTTTGCTAGTTTGACAGTTTCATCATTCAATGTCAATTTCATCTTTCTTACATCATATTGGTATCCATGTGGCAGTGAAATACTCTCATCTACAGAGGCAAAACACTGTAGTTTAATCACCTGTTCTACCCGAAATTTCAACTCTGCTAAGTCAAAGGGTTTACGAATATAATCACAGGCCCCACATTCATACCCACGACTTAAATCTTCTATATCCGTAAGAGACGTAATAAAAATGGCTGGTGTCCCATTACCCTCTTTTCTCAACATTTCTAACATCTCAAAGCCATTTTTTTCTCCAGGCACTTTCACATCTAAGAGGTAGAGATCGAAGACCTGTTCATAGATAGCATCATAGGCATCATCAGAATTATCAAAGCAGATTACTTCATATCCACTGTCTTCTAAAAACTCTTGCATACTTAGAGCCAGTACCGATTCATCTTCTAAAATTAATATTTTCATTCTATACTCCCCACTTTTTTATCTTTATGCTTCTGTGATAATACCATATCAATCAACTCCTCTTTAGAGTAGCCTCTCAATACTGATTTTGCTTTCACTTCTAACTCTTCCTTATCCTCTTTATGTAATTTTGGTAAAAGTTCAATAAGGTCTTTGTCTTTCATATTTTTAAAACTTCCATAAGGGTTTTCCCATGCATTAACCACTTTTTTAATATCATCATCTGAAAATTGCGTAAAAAATGAGATTTTTTCTGCTTTGGTTTCAAATGATTTCAATGCATTAGAAGAGACCACTAATAGATAAATACCTACTTGTTTTCCCATACCATTGTACATCGGTTCTTTGAGATAGAGTATCTTCTCGTCATAGACATAACTTTTAGTCATGAGGTCATCCCAATCAAGCATCTCAATATTATTAAGAAGTTGTTGATTATAGTTTTGGTTGGCTATAACATAATTATGCAACAAAGGAAAATCCCTCATCAATTCTGCTTTATCCAAATATTTTTCATCCATCAATGCAAAAAGCTCTATTCCTTTTTTACGAAGCTTTAGGACAAATTCATCTACAAGCTTAATCACTTCTAAATAACCCAATATCTTTTTACCACTACGAATAGGTACGGTGGCTTTAAAGGTCAGAAGCCGTCCTGTTTCCATACCAACTTTGGGTTTACTATTTTTTTTGAGTGCATCAAGGTCATCTCTAAACCACCATAAAGGCATCCCCTCAAACCCCTCACCCCAACTTCTAGCAAAGATATAAAAATTTGGTGTAATCATCTGAAGACGTAAAGATTTTAGATGTGTATACTTTTTAAAACGCTTTGTTATATTGGATAAAATTTGATATCCCTTACTTTCATCATCTGCTAACAAAGCATTTTTAAGCTCCCCATCTTCTGAGAGTGCCATAGAAAAAGAGAGTAAATCTACCGTTTCATAGTCTCTTCCCATACGAAAGTTTTCTATCACATGGTCGCCTAGGCTTATCAGTTTTTCCTCTTTGTCTTTTTGGACAAAGAAAAAAATAGAAGAGAAAAGTACAATAAGCAACATAAAAATAGCATAAAGAGATACTTTATTAAATTGATGCTTCATCTTATATCTCTTTATCCTATTTAGCACATCTAGCCTTTATCTATTTTAATAGAGTATTATACATCTTATTTATATAACTTTTACACTCACTCACTATAATCGCCTTTATGAAAGCTAAACTAAACACACTCAAACAAGAAATATCTAAACATGTTATAGGACAACACGCCCTCATAGATGCCCTTCTCATAGGTTTACTCTCTAACGGACACATACTCATAGAAGGTGTACCCGGTTTAGCAAAAACCACTGCCGTCAATACCTTAGCCAAAGCTATAGGTTTAGACTTCAAGCGTGTACAATTTACGCCTGACCTTCTGCCTACTGACATACTAGGGGCAGAAGTCTACCACCCTAAAACAGAGGAGTTTGTACTCAAAAAAGGTGCCATTTTTACTAATCTACTCTTGGCAGATGAGATTAACAGAGCATCAGCAAAAGTCCAATCAGCCCTACTCGAAGTCATGCAAGAGAAACAAGTCACCATTGGTGACCATAGCTTTAAAGTGAATGAACCCTTTTTAGTCTTGGCCACCCAAAACCCCATAGACCAAGAAGGAACCTATACACTCCCTGAAGCACAACTAGATAGATTTATGATGAAAGTCACAGTAGGATACAACACAGAAGCCGAAGAGTTCGAGATAGCTAAAAAGGCTGCCAATGATTCTTTTGAGCCTATCACACAACTTATCACTGAAGATGATTTAAAACAAATGCAACAAGAAGTACAAGATATGTATATAGATGATGCTCTCACTACTCATATAGTTAAACTTATCTTTGCTACACGTACCCCTAGCAAATATGGACTTGAGAGTTTAGAAAATGTCATTGCATACGGAGCAAGCCCCAGAGCAAGTATAGACATGATAAAAGCAGTTAAAGCCTCTGCATATTTACGAGGTAAAACCGAAGTCTCACCCATAGACATTGCCTTATGTGCTAAAAATGTCTTACGTCATCGTATTTCACTTAGCTATGAAGCACAAGTAGATGACCTCAACACAGATGACATCATAGACGCACTCATACAAAATATACAAAGTCCCTAAACCTTATGGAACTACATGATATTTTCCCCGAGGTATCTATCATAGAATATTCCTTATATTCTTTTTTAGCCCTCTGTCTAGTGGGTTTAGTTTTATTCTATATACTCTACAGAGTCTTAAAAAATAGAAGTAAAAAGTTACAACCCCTACATATACTAGAACACTACAACCCTAATGATGCCAAACAAACAGCACACCAAGTAAGCCACTATGGTAAACAACTCGCCAAGAGTGAAGCACAAAAACAATATCTAGTTTCACTAGAAGAAAAACTAGACAAATATAAGTATCTCAAAATATCACAGTCCCTTAGCACTGAACTGCAAAAAGAAATAGAAAGATTTATAAATAGTCTCAAGGGTAAAAATGTTTGATACTTTTACGTTTGGATACTCTTGGGTATTGCTACTTATCCCTCTTTTTATACTATTAGACTATCTGCGTACTTCCCAAGCCCTCAGCTACTATATGCCACATGCATCATGGTATAAAACACCTAGCACCCTACCTACAAAATGGCAACACTTTATCAAATGGGTCATGATACTCTCTGCCATACTTGCTTTAGCCAATCCACTTGTGTACAAAGAAACTAAAACTATCAAAGAAAATGCCCTAGACATCGTCCTTGCCTTAGATACCAGTGGGTCTATGAGCCTTTATGGTTTTAACCCAAAGTCTCACAAACAGACACGCCTTGAAGCTGTCACAGAGGTAGTCACAGACTTTATACACAAACGTAAAAATGACCGCATAGGTTTGGTGGTCTTTGGGACACACAGTAGCATCGCTTCACCCTTAAGCTTTGACAAAGAGGCACAAACTTCCTTTGTCAAGGCACTTCGCATCGGGGCATTGGGGAAGAGTACGGCTCTCATAGACGCCATCGTCTCTTCAGTACAGCTACTTAAAGAAAGTAGTTCCAAATCTAAAGTCATCATCTTACTTAGTGATGGGGAGGATTCTTCTAGTAAAGTGCCTCTGCCCATCGTACTCAAACTGGCTAAAAAATATGGCATCAAAATCTACACTATCATCATCGATCAAACCCATAGTAACATCATGAAACTCATAGCCCAAGCCAACCACACCAAGGCATACAACCCTAAAAACAAAGAGGCACTCCAGCAAGTCTACGCAGACATAGACACACTAGAGAAAAGCAGACTCTTTTCACAGACACTCAAAACACCTCAACCCTTGTACCACTATTTTCTGCTCATCTCTTTACTCTCAGGCTTACTCTTGCTTGCACGTAAAAAAGTCACGGAGGTGTTTTAATGTTTTTTTACACTCCTACTGCCTTGTGGCTTCTGCTCATACCTCTGTTGTTATTCTTTCTAAATCATAAGAAAAACAACCTACTTGAAAAACACTTTTCTAAAGCCATGCTCCATAAACTACAGCTTCAAAGCTCACTCTTTAGCCCCAGAAAAAAGCACATGGTATTTGCTCTTATCTTAGCACTCATCATCGTGGCTCTGGCACGCCCTGTGAGTAAACGCCCTACACTTCACCTATCCGTGAACAAACCTGCTGTAGTACTAGCACTAGATGTCTCTAAGTCCATGCATCTCACAGACGTCTACCCCTCACGCCTAAGCCTTGCTAAAGAGAAGTTAGAAGCCTTTGTAGACAAAGCTTCAGGCTTTGACATGGGCATACTCCTCTACGCCCAAGATGCCTATATGCTCTACCCACTCACCCATGAAAACAGCACACTCTCTTACCTGCTTAGAGATGCCAACCTAAGTCACACTTTCGCACCCAATACCAACCTCTTTGCTGCACTAGAAGGTGGGGCTGGGCTACTCAAAACACATCACAATCCTCACATCGTCCTACTCAGCGATGACAACGCTACACGCATTCGCGCCAAAGAGTTAGCCTACTTACAAACCAAAGGCATCAAGCTCTCGGCTCTGTCTCTGAGTAAAGAGCTACCCAGCACCCTAAAAATCCTCTGTGAAAAAAGTGGTGGAACTTACCAACATTACACATGGTCACAAGAGGACATCACTACCCTGATACAGCACATCGCCTCTGCGCCTCTCATGTCACAAACCAAAGAGTACGATATCCCGAACCTAAAAGAGTACTACATTTACCCTCTGGCACTTGCATTGCTATTGCTTGTCTTGCTCTTTTTACCGTTGAGAAACCCTGCATCATCTGTACTTCTGTTACTCTTATTTACTGTGGCAACACCTATACCCACTCATGCTTCTGTGCTTGACTTTTGGTACTTACATCAAGCCAAAAACGCTACACAGAACCAAGACTACCCCAAAGCCATAGAGCTATACAAAAAAGCAGACCTTAACCCACAAGGTTACTACAACTTAGCCAATACACTTTACAAAGTATCACAGTTTATAGAGGCTGTTACTTATTATAAAAGAGCCTTAGGTAAAGACAAAGCCTTCAATGCCAAGATTTACCACAACATCGCCACCGCGTACGCACACAAAAACAAACTAGACTTCGCCAAAGAGAACTACGAAAAGTCCCTTGCTTTACACCCTTACTCTGTGACACGAGAGAACCTAAAAACCATACAACAGCTACTCAAAGTCCAACGCAAAAACCTACACAAAACCTACCAAAAGCTACACTTTAAACCCATAGCCCCTAGTGACTTTGCCAAAGCAGCTGTCTTTTCAGACTACAGCATTAAGCTACAGACCCTACTACCTAGCCAAGAGCAGCAGTGGTTTAACAAGATACTAAAGCACAAAAACCCCGGGTACCTCCAAAAGCTACACACTACCAAAAGGAGTCAAGATGCCTCACTTCCTTACTAGCGTTATGCTTTTACTCGTTCTAGGCAGTCACCTCTGCTATGGTTACACCTTTAGCATGACCTCTGACAAAACAGCACTCATGGTAGGGCAAAAAGCACAGCTCACCCTCACCCTACGCTACAGCAACCTAGAAGACTACAGCATAGACGAGCCAAAGTTTGAAGACTTTAGCATAACATTACTAGAAGACACAGAGACCCAAGATGCCAATCACACATGGCTAGTCACCCAACGCTACACCCTCACAGCACAAAAAGCAGGTACCTTTACCCTCACTTCTCCCACCGCACACCTAGAGAGTATCGCTCCTGAGTATCAAGAGCGTTACAACCGTAACAAATACCTAGTAAAAACAGACATCCAAGCCAAGCCCTGCACTCTAACCGTCACACCCCTACCACAAGGGCTAAAAGTCACAGGAACATACACACTCAGCACAGAAGTAAACAAACAAAAGGTAAAAGCAGGAGAACCCGTACACTTCACCCTGCACCTCAAAGGAGAAGGAAACATAGCAGACCTAAGCTTCTTCACTCTAGCCATCCCTAACACTACGGTGTACGAGACACGTACGAGTACCAACAAAAAAGAGTTCAACATCGTCTCAGACCACAACTACACCATCCCTGCTCTCAGACTACAGTACTACAACCAAAGCACCCAAAGTGCAGAACTACTCTCTAGCCAAGCCTTTGGTATAGAAGTCATCACAGCCCCTACACCACAGAAAAGTAAGGCTAAGGTACTGTCCATCTTGTTACTCATGTTTGCAGGGTTACTCTACTACCTCTACCGTCTCTTTAGTTCTCTTGCTTACCTAGACAAAAAGGCTATGTTTATCAAAGCTCTTAAAAAGTGTAAGACCAAAGAGGAGCTTTTGGCTAAAGTTGCTCCTTATTTGGGGAAAGATAGAGGGTTGGATAGGTTGATATTTGGGCTTGAGGGGGTAGAGGATGGTGAGTTTGTGAGAGTGAAGAGGAAGATACTTAAATACTTTAAAAGTGATAGCCAATAAGGTGGATTTTCATCCTCCTTATTTACCATACTTTACCCTATACTCCTCCACCTTCTTCAACACCTCATCCACAGACTCTTGAAGCTCCGAACCCATCTTTTTGATTTCATGAGGGAATTCATCTTGCATGAGAGTCATGAGTGCGTACCAAATAGGTTTGTATTTTTCTTTTAGATTTTCTTCTTCTAGTATATTTTTTAGAAAATAGTATTGTCCTTTAGCTAAGAGTACTACAGAATATAAATTCATTATCAATTCAAATTGAAAAGGTATTCCGTTATCAATATAATACATTTTTTTCAAATATGTTAAACTTATCTCAAAATCATCATACATTAAATAGTGTACAGCGAGTGTCTCTGCATCCAAATTCATAGTTTCTATGAAACTACTTGGAATTTTATCTTTTGTTTTGTATTTATATACAATATCAAATATACTTTCTACTTCCTCTGCATACTTCTTAAAAACTTTATTTAAGATTTCTTCTCCAGAAAGGCTACACTTACTACCTTGCGATTGTGCTAATGTTTCTCTATATTCCTCTATTGCACTCTTAGATAAATCATATATATAACCTGATTTTTTTTCTTTTAAGTACGTCTCAGTAGCTTTAAATAAGTTATCTTGTAATAAAACACTCATTGATTTAATACCTGTTAAAGCTTCCGTCATATGAAACACATAAGACTCACTAATATCACCTTCATTAATTCTATCTATTAAAATCTCAGCCCTCTCAGCCAACTCCTCTTGTGTACACCAAGACTCCAAAAATCTAACAAGCCACTCTACCCTCTGTCTATCTTTCTTTCTACCAAAACGCATCAAGTACCAAATATTAAAAAACCGCTCTTTGATTTTATAAATCTTATTTTTACCCGCTACTTCTGACTCTATAATGTCATACTTTTCTAGCTTCCCTAACTGTGCAGAGATGACCTTGGTACTAAGCCGTGTCTTTTTAGCTATCTCTGCGGTGTACATACCATCCCAGTTTATAGCTATGGTATGGACTATCTCTTGGAGTTGGGTGGGTAGTTCATCTATGCGGTGTTTGTAGAGTGGTGTGGCTTCGTCTAGTACTTTAAGCAGGTCATCAAAGGCATTACCCCCCTCATCTAAAAAGATGTCAAAGAGCATCACCAACGTACGTGGTACACCACCTGTAAGCTGTCGCAGGGTTTCTATACGTGCTGGATTGGTTTTTATTATCTCCTCCATACGCTCTTTTTGTTCACCTTTCCCTATGCTACGTAAAAAAGCTATGCTCTCCTCTTTGTTAAAGCCTTTAAGTTTAATGATTTTAAAAAACTCATAAAAGGGCTTACCATAATCATAGTGTTGTTCTAACATCTTAGTAGAACCACCTATGATGCGAAAAGAGCTAGAACTAAGGAGTATCTCTCTAAGTCGTCTTTGCTCTTTTTCATTGAGTTTGCCTATGAGTTCATCTATGTTGTCTATGAGTAGAAGTAGTTTCTTTTTCTTCTTTTTGAGTGCATACTCTAGGTAAGAAAAGGCTTTTAACTCATAGTCCTCATCATCAAAATGCTCTTCCATTTCATCTAGCACATGAGGGAATACTTCTTCATGTAAGCTCTGTAAGTAGTCTGCGACTTCTTCCCAAAGTCGTGAGAGTGAGCGTATTTGGTACTGTTCTTCTGCAAACTTCACGGGGATCAAAAACTTTTCTAACTTTTTGTCATTTTCCACCTCTATCTGTAGTTTTCTTAACAAGGTTGTTTTACCTTGCCCTCTTTGTCCTACGATGATGTAGTGTTGATTAGCTACTTTGTAGTCAGAGCTTTGTATGTCACTAAATACATCATCAAAAATCTCATTACGTACTACAAAGCGTTCTAAAAATTCCTCTTGTGGCATTTCATCAGGTGTATATTTGTACCGTGAATAATTAGTTTGCAACATTTTTGTACCACCATAATTTTAAGATTGGAGAGTTAAATCTATAAGTCTTACCATCTTCGTATTTTGTGATGTACCCATCATATTCTAATGAGTGGATAATCTCTCTTGCGTAGTCTTCATCTAGTTCATGTTTGGTTGCTTTATTGCGTATCTTTAGAGAACTCATAGTATCTTTTTCACAGATGATATTAAGTATCTCTTTGGCAAATAAATAACCTTTCTTTTTAAACCCATCTTTGAGCTTTGAACGCCAATGGTCAAAAAGTTGTCTTTGCGAGAGTGCTTCTTCTATAGCACGATTAATCATAGTTTCATCTATTGCCTTTTGATTTTGTTCTCTACTGAGTATCTCCAGTTGTTGTATAAGTAATTGTATATAAAAAGGTATAAGCCATTCAATCTTATCTAACAAAATAATAATAGTTTCATCACTCATTTCTATAGAGGTAGCTTTACATAATTGCCTTGTAAATAACATAGCTTCATTAGAACTAAGTGGCTTTACTTTTATGCTATTGAGGTCATTGATGAGTTTAGAAGCATTCATCTTTGTGACTACACTCTCTAAACCTATAGAACCAGCATAAACAAAAGTAACTTTATTAGCTAAGTTTTCATTTTGCCGTAACGCTCTATGTGTTCGCAAAAAACTATGTGCATTCTTTTCATCTTCATACTTTATGATATTCTCAACTGTTTGAGCAAACTCATCTACCATAATGATAAGCTTTTTATCACTATCTAACTCTTTTATGAGCTTTTCAAAGGCTGTAGCATAGTCTACAATAGAACCATCACCAAACTCTACACCTTTAGTAGTTATTTTATTTATACTTGTCTCTTCTAAAAATAACCCAAATTTCTTTGTATATTTTTTTAATTTACCAACAAACTCTTCTTCCAACAAAGCATTAAAGAGTTTCTGCCAAAATTCATTTTCACAATCTGCTGACTCTGTATCTATATAGACTACTATGTAGCCATCCTTTGGTTCATCTTGAAGATTAAACATAATTGAGGTTTTCCCTACTCTTCTAGGAGCTACCAGTAATATGTGACTGCCACTCTCTATGGCTGACCATATAGATGCCAACTCATTTACACGTTTCCAAAAGTCATTACCACGTACTGCTTGACCTACTGAATTATTCATTTTATATCCTTGACACCATTTTTGTTGTCATTATATCAGACAACAGTTTTGTTGTCAAGTACATAATAATTGTTTTTACCATTGATTTACACTTATTCGTTATGATGTAATAAAAGGACACACCATGAAAAAGATACTCCTACTCCTACTCACCCTCTCTACCCTCATACTCGCAGAGACTTCTGCTAAAGTGGTCTATGACCTTACGACTAAAAACATAAAAGCCTTTGAACGTAAAATACTCAAAGCCATCGTAGCAAACAAAGCCCACTACGAAAGCAAACTAAAAGAGCTAGATGTGACCGTGGTCATACATGGTGGCTCATACCGTTACTTTACTGTGGAGCCTGGCAAAACTGAATACAACACAGACAAAGACCTACTCGCAGATTATACAAACCTCAAAAAACGCATAAAGACGATGCATGATACCTATGATGTAGAGTTTCTCATGTGTGGAGCAGGTATGCCGAAGCATGGGCTTAAAGCCAAAGATATAGTACCCTATGTTAAAATAATCCCCAACTCAACCATAGGACTCATAGACAGACAAAATGAGGGCTATGCATACATACCAGTAGGAGATAAATAAATGGCAAAAATATCAAGAAGAAACTTTTTTAAAGGGGCAGCAGCACTTGCGGCAATGCCTCTTATAGCAACAGAACAAAAAATAGAGGATAAAAAGCCTAACACACTCAAAGTCGTACACATTACAGATGCACATATGGATGTAGGTGCTCCAGACAGTGTTGAAGCACTCAAAATGGCAGTGCAATACATCAACACACACTATACAGACCTAGACTGTGTACTCTTTGGTGGGGACAACTTTAACAACAACATGAAAGAAGACTCTGATGCACTAGTCTACAAAAAAATAGTAGAAAAACTTCATTGCCCTGTGTACCATGTAAGAGGTAACAAAGAGTCCTCCCCAGCCAATGATAACCGTATACACCTAGAAGAATTTAAAAAACTTTTTATGTCTTACAAAGAACTCACGGTAGAGGGTAAAAACTGGGCAGTAGAAATCAATGGGCATGTTGTTTTAGGGCTTGACAGCTGTATAGAAAATGCGAACAATGGCAAGTTTAGTAAAGAGACCCTAGCCTTTGCCAAAAAGATGCTAGATCTTGGTAAACCAACCCTCATGCTCAACCACCATCCATACACAAACTACTGGGGTGGCACACAAAAGGAAGACCTACATAAGTACGTACTAGGAAACGGCAAAGAGACCATCAAAGCACTCTTTGACTACCCTAACCTACTTGTCACACTCTCTGGACATAAACACATCGACAACATCAAGATGATAAACAAAGTGAAAACCATCACCACAAGAGGATTTATTGTCCCCCTTGATCTTGATGAATATCCTATGAGATATGTAGAAATATCTCACAATGAAGTGAGTGAAAAACTTATCTATACGACAGACGCATAAAAGGAAAGAAATGATAAAAAAACTTATACTCGTAACAGCATTAGCAAGTAGCACTTTAGTAGCCAAAAATATACTCTATGATTTTGAAAAAACAGATTTGAAAAAATGGCAAACCTATGGAAAATGGGATATCACCAAAGATAGCAAAGAACATCGTGTCTCTATGATAGACAGAAGTGAGGGAGGATTCAATCTTTGTTACACTAAAGATGTACAATTTCTTGATGGCAAGATAAATATTGCCTTTAAAGCAAATGCAGGACGTATAGACCAAGGTGGTGGAATTATGTGGAGAGTGCAGGACAACGACAACTACTATGTCGCACGTTTTAACCCACTAGAAGATAACTTTAGATTCTATATCGTACATGATGGTATGCGTAGTGAGTTGGCTTCTGCTGATGTGAAACTCTCAAAGGGTTGGCATACGATGACCATAGAGCAAAAAGGTGATACTTTCAAAGGCTACCTTGATGACAAACCATACCTAGAGTACAAAGACAATCGCCTTAACAAAGTAGGTAGTGTGGGTGTCTGGACAAAAGCAGATGCACAGACATCATTTGATGACCTAAAAATTGATACAACAAAATAATGCATTATTTATTACTACTATTCTTCTCACTTTCATTCGTGGGATGTCAGAACAAAACTGAGACACAAAGTGTCACGGTCTATGTCTCAGAAGACCAAGTCTTTTCTGAGCCTCTACTCAAAGACTTTGAGAAAGAGACAGGTATCAAGGTTAATGCTATCTACGATACCGAAGAGTCTAAAAGTACAGGGGTGATGAACAGACTCATCGCAGAAAAGAATAATCCCCAAGCAGATGTCTACTGGGCAAACGAACCCATTCGTGCAGAAGTCTTGAAACAAAAAGGTATCTTGGCTTCGTATCAAAGCCCAAATGCAAAGGGTATCCCTGAGAATTTTAAAGAGAAAAATCATTTTTGGACAGGTTTTTCAGCACGGATGCGTCTACTCATAGCCCAAAAGAATCTTATGCCTAAACCTCAGAGTATCTTAGACTATACCAACCCTATCTTCAATTCTAAGTCTATCATAGCCAATCCACTTTTTGGTACAACTACCGCACATATGGCAGCACTTTTTACTATATGGGGAGAGAATAAAACCAAAACATTTTTAACACAGATGAAACAAAACCATACTACCATTGCAACCAGCAATGGAGAAAGTGCTGATTTTGTGGCTTCTAAAAATTATGCCTTTTCCTTAGTCGATAGTGATGACGCAGTCAGTAGACTAAGAGCCCATAAAGAAGTAGAAATTATCTATCCTGACCAAGGCAAAAATGACTTAGGGGTGTTTGTAGTACCCAATGCTGTGATGCTCATCAAACATGCCACACATGATAAAAATGCCAAAAAACTCATAGACTACCTCTTAAGTAAAAAAAGTGAAGAGAAACTAGCCTTTGCTGATTGTGCACAGATCCCCCTGCATGCAGGTGTACCTATGCCAAAAGATTTAAAGTCTATTGATACACTCAAAGTCATGTCTGTAGACTTCGAAAAGGTAGCACAAAAAATGGTAGAGATACAACCCTACCTCAAAACTTGGCTACAAGACTAATGACACAACGTCAACTCTCTACTGTTGTCGTTGTGCTTTTAGGCCTTTTGGGGCTTATGCCTATTTTATTTATGATAGGCTCAACACTCTTTGAACAACATACACTCTCTTTTCATGCCTATGAAGTACTCTTTAGTGACAGCTCTTTATGGAGAAGTTTTCAACATAGTATCCTCCTTGCATTCACTGTAGCTACAGCTACTACAGTAGTGGGTACAATGCTTGCTGTACTTCTAAGCAAGACAAACCTATATTTCCGTTTTATATGGTTGATACTTCTCATTACTCCTCTACTTATACCCCCTTATATACTTGCTTATGGATGGTATGGTCTGTTAGGAAGGCAGAGTGAGTTAGGTCATATACTATTTGGTTTTTGGGGTACATCTTTTGTACTTTTTTCTGTCTATTTACCTATTCCTATTTTTATCGTATCTCTCTTTTTACGACATGTGAATCCAAAGTTAGAAGAGGCAGGACTACTCTACTGTAACTGGAGATGTGTACTTACACGTATTACCATACCACTTATACTCCCTGCTCTTGTATTCTCTTTTTTACTTGTATTGATGTTGAGTATTGGTGAATTTTCTGTTGCTAATTTTTTACGTTACGATATTTTTCCTATGGAGAGTTTTATCCAGTTTTCGGCATTTTATGATTTTAAAACTGCCACAGTCTATACGATGCCTCTTGTTCTCATCGTTATACTTGTACTTTTATTACAATTTTTATTTTCAAAGCATCATACACTCAATGCTCACTATCAAAATAACAAACAAATATCTCTACCAAAGCACATACAAATCCCTGTCATAGCTATGCTACTTCTTTTTATCTTATCTATCGTTGGTTTTCCATTTTTTGGGATACTTAAATATATTGATACACAAAGCTTTCTACTTGCACTAGAACATGCACTCCCCTCTCTTAGTAGAAGTATAGTCTATACTTTTTTAGGAGCTTCACTGTTGGCATTTTTTGGATTATTCGCTGCTTATATTATGCAGTATAAAACCACAAAATATTGGTACTTTTTACAAAGTTTTATACTCTTCTTATTTGTACTCTCTTCTATTACATTAGGTATCTCTCTTATCTTGTTTTGGAATCACAGCTTCACCAATTTTATCTATGCTACACCCCTGCTCTTACTGCTTGGGTATCTGATGAAGTACCTTTTTCTTAGTACCCAAGTCATAAAACTAAAATTTGCAGAAATCCCATCTTCTATGATAGAATCTGCTCAGCTTACGGGTGCATCATGGTATCAGATACTTTGGGGGATTTTACTGCCTTTAGTCAAAGAGGCTCTGATATTTGCATGGTTCATTGGCTTTATTTTTACCTTGCGTGAGAGTACACTCAGTATGTTACTTGCCCCTGCAGGTTCAAGTACACTGCCTACCTATATTTTTACCCAAATGGCAAATGGCAAAGAAGCAACTATCGCATCGCTGTGCCTTATTATGATACTTACTATACTCTTACCTCTTTTTGCATTCATTACTTATAGTAACACAAAGATGAAACCCCAAGGACAAGCACATGTTAGCACTTAAAAACATCACCCTCATCAGAGACAATCGTTCTATTTTTAAAGATTTTAATCTCACACTTTCAGCCAAAGAGCGTCTAGTTATTATGGGAGAGTCAGGTACAGGAAAGAGTACACTTCTTCGGCTCATCGCAGGGTTTATCACCCCTACTCACGGAGAAATACTGATTGATAACAAAAGAGTGACATATGATACCCAGATAGTAGTGGAACCTCATCAAAGAGATGTCGGTATGATATTTCAAGATCTAGCTCTTTGGCCACACTTGAATGTCTATGGGAATATCGCTTTTGGATTAAAGATTCAAAAAATCTCCAAAAAGGAACAACAACATAAGGTCACAGAAACGTTACAGTTAGTAGGTTTGGAAGGGTATGAAAAAAGAACCATTGATTCACTTTCGGGAGGAGAGCAACAACGTGTGGCACTTGCACGTGCTTTGGTTCTCTCACCTAAAATTTTACTCATGGATGAACCACTTTCAAGTCTAGATAGTAAACGCAACAAAATACTACGTCGTGAGATTGTCAAACTTCAAGAAAAATTGGGATTAACCTTAGTGTATGTTACACACAACCAAGAAGAAGCCCAAGCTGTAGGTACAAATATCTTAAATCTTGAAAGAGAAAGTTGAACCTGCATCTTTTTTACTCTCTATCTCCAAGCTACTTTGATGCATAGTGAGTATAGATTTGACAATAGACAAACCTAAACCCATAGAGTTATCCCAAGTATGTATGCCTGAACGGTAAAACTTTTTAGTCACCTTATCTAAATCTTTTTTACCTATGCCTACACCATTGTCTGTGACAGAAATTTTCTCTTCATTCACCTCTATAATCACGCTATCTTTAGAATATTTTAAAGCATTTTCAATCAGGTTTGTGAGCAATACATCAATGAGGGTTCTATCTGCTTTTACAACCCGTGATTCCCCTTTTAACTCTATATTTCTATCTGTATAAGACTCTTGGAGTGAAGCTATCACCTCTTGTGTAAGCGTCAAAATATCAAAGCTACTTTTATCTAATGTTGCTTCTTTACTTTCAAATTTATTCCACAATAGAAGCCTGGCAAGTAAAGACTCTATTTTGTTACCATTGTTATAAATTTTTCCTAAAAACTTCTCTTGTAAAGGCTTAGGTATATCAGCGTCTTCTACAAGTGTCTGAGAATAACCCATAATAGAAGCAATAGGATTTCTAAACTCATGCGCAATCGCCGAAATCATGTCAGCACGTTGACGGTTTTTGAGTTTGAGTTTAGTATTATATTTTTGTTTGGTATCTTCTCTTTTTTTAGACTTTTTGAGTACTTTTATCAGGCTTTGGTTAATATCTTCAAACTCTTGAGTAAAAAAACGTGCTTTGTAGTCTATTTTCTCTACTTTATCTAAATTTGAGAGGTATTTATTAATAGTACTAAGCTCTTTTTGCATACGACTAGTACCTTTATAAATAGCATAAATAAAAATACTAAAACCAAGGGCTAAAAAAAGTATCGCAAACCCTACAGCATTCTGCTTATCTACAAAGAGATACAACATAAGAGCAAAAAAGATAAAAAGTGCCACAGCAATACTGACTAAGCGTGCCATGACATACTCTTTTAAATGGGGTCTTCTATACATAAGTTACTCTTCTATCTCTTGAATATATTGCAAAAAATCATCTGCGTTAAAGTATCCTACCACTGGTTCAATAGTCTCTTTGTTTTCAGTCATAAAGAAAAAACTAGGGATGTTTCCATCAAATTGAGGTATATACTTTAGTGCCTCTTTGTCAGAACGTTTTACATAGACCAAAACATATTTTTTTAATGCCTCTATGATACGTGTGTCTGTAAGAGTACGCTCTTTCATCTTCACACACCATCTACAATCGTCTTCGCCTACCATAATAAGTACATTTTCATGCTCTTTTTTTGCCTTGCTAAAGGCAATTTCAACATTGGAGTGCCAAGGTAGATTGGCAATGGTTTGAAGTTTATCTGGGCTTTGTTGTGCAGATGTCTCTTTTTGTACTTTATTACTTTGTATATCAGGTTTTATAGGGGCTGATTTTTTATCTGTTTTATTACTACATCCTAAAAGAAGTAGTAACAAAAAAATAGCTAGAACTATTCTCATTACAGTGATTTTGCCTTTTTGACTACATCGTTTAGCGTAGCATTAAAATCTAATACATTCTCATACCCCAAAACTTCCCATATCACTGCTTTATTTGCTTGCATAAAAAAAATAGTGGGTACGCCATCTATAGGAGGTAACTTGGACATAGCTTTGACATCTTCACGCATCACATTCACCACAACAAACTTTTCAAGGCTTTTTTCTATCGTCTCATCTGAGAATGTACTACTTTTCATCTTCTTACACCATCTACATGTTTTACCTTCTACCATGACCATAACATTTTTATGTTCTTTTTCTGCAGTAGCGATTGCAGTGTCAAAATCTTTTGCCCAATCTAACGACCAGAGCATTCCAGAAAGCATTATAATTGCTAAT
>Ga0256844_10000220_pt1 | contig 22872 bp, 20 predicted proteins | sample MusselsmetaG_FD_189100 | JGI IMG/M metagenome (GOLD analysis project Ga0256844, IMG submission 189100) | Mussel associated microbial communities from hydrothermal vent at the East Pacific Rise, Pacific Ocean - Mussels | ecosystem: Host-associated > Mollusca > Shell > Unclassified ... | reverse complement strand
CATGCATTGTATTAATGTCATGACTAAAGCACTGGCTCCGGGTGATGATAAAGGTGTGACCATCCTGATTGGTGGTAAGCGTACACTGAAAATTGGTGACATGATGGGTACGGTGGTAGCGCCTTTTCTTAAAGTTGACACCATGGAAGAGATTGAATACCTGGTGGAACTGACCGGTGAAATGATTGACTTTTTTGCTGAAAATGCACTTGAGCATGAACGTACGGGTGAAATGATTGAGCGTATTGGTTTAGTCAATTACCTGGAAGGCATTGGCCTTAAGCTTGACCCCAATATGGTTAGTGAGCCACGTCAGTGCTCTTACGTGCGTATGGATGGCTGGGATGAAGAAGTTAAGAAGTGGTATGACAGAAAAGCCGAAGCTGCGACTGCTTAAGCAATAGCGTAAAAGCATATGAAAAAGCCTGTCAGTAAAAATGCTGGCAGGCTTTTTTTGTCTGTAAAATTCGCTGCGTTCATATAGTTTTTTACAAAAAAGAACAAGCTTTAATGTATTGCTTAGGATATTATTTTTAAAATAATGGGCAGGCTGAGCAGGGATGTCAGGCTGCTGAACATGACAGCGCTGGCATAGAGCCCTGAATCCAGATGGTAACGATTGCATAAAACCAGTCCAAGCAACATGCTGGGCATGGCTGCTTCAATAATGATAGGTTGTAGGTAATTATTGCTTATTGGTATTGTTTGCCCAAGCGACCAGACAATGAGGGGCATCAGCAGGAGTTGGATCAGGCTAATGGTCAGTACAGGTTTAATATCGTGTAATGAAATAAGTTTGGGACGCAGGCTTAAACCCAGAGAAAATAACATTAATGGAATGACCGTATTGCCCATTTGATGAAAAATGCCACTTAATAATTCCGGCATTGGTGTATTGCTGAGGTTTAAGCTGATGGCCAGAATAGTGGCCCAAATTGCCGGAACCTTCAACATGGAAGCGAATAAATTGCTCAGTTTTTCCTGCTTGTTTTTTGCTCCATAGGTACTGGCAATGAAAATCCCCAGAGAAAGTAAAATTGGTGTGCAGGCAAACATATCGTATTGCAGCGCAATGCTTTTACTCCAGCTACCAAAGGTTTTTTCCAGTACCGGTAAGCCCATATAAGTGGCGTTAGGAAAACTGGCCGCCAGGATAAAGGCGCCTATGGATGCACGTGGCAAATGTGCTATAAAACGACTAAAAATAATTGCTGTAAAGAGTGAGCCTAATACACCCGCAGCTGCCATCAGGGCAATATAAAAACTATTTTCCTGTAAGGGTGCCAGCCAGAGAATCTCTAAAATAAGTGCCGGCAGCATAAAATAATAAACCAGTGATGAGATGACCGTACGGGTTATTTCTGCATCAATTACATCATCAGTGACTCGTTTTGCCAAAAATTGCCAGCAAAAACCAAAGACGGCAATGGACAGCATTTGTATTAAAATTAAGACCATGGCATTTTATAGTGAGTGAAGTTAATAGTGCCCGTATCATATAGGAAACAGGGATATTTAAAAACCTTTCAGTTTTCGCTGTTATAGTTCAGCCATTATTATTTTTCACATAGCTATAGTGCATAATACAATCGAGACGGAATTCCAATAGCTTATTCCTGCTATCATAGCAGAGCAGAAATTCACCGCTTTGCATTGTATCTTGATGCTTGTGATTAACAATATCATAGGGTTTTGCTATTATCGTTAGTTTTTGCCTGGTATTAATATCAATATAGTCCATGTGTAGATAATGGTGATGCATAATGGCTAGCTCCAGTTCACTATGCATGGCACAGCTAACGGGCTGATAGTGTTCTTTTGGTGCTTCCGGTGCTTTATTCATTTATGTCCTGCTATTTTTCTATGCCACTAATTTCAAGATTACGATAATTTTTCTGCTCGAATCGGGGCGTACAAATACATAAAAAAACCAGCGCTTGCTGAGTTGTATTTTTTATTTGCTGGGCTACTCCGGCAGGAATAGTGACAATATCCAGGGGCATTACAGACTCAGCCGGGCCGTGACGAATAAAAACTTCTCCCTGGCCAGACAAAATAACATAACGTTCAATGGTATTGTCCACGGCATGTAATTGAGTGCATACTCCGGGTGCAACGACTGCACGGGCAATGGAACATGCACTATCCTTATCATGATTGCATAACTCATTAATGGCACATTGTTCAGCAGTAGTGAACTGTTGTTCAGGCCGGTATTTAGTTACATAAGACGTCATAAACAGCCCCTAGTGATTACTCAGATAAATTTTTTCTTTCAATAATGCATAAAACTGGTGAATAATTAAACCACACATAATGCAGGCTGTGCCGGCAAAAATGGATGGGCTGATACTCTCATTATTAAACCAGGTACCCAAAAACAGAGCTGAAACAGGAGTAATGAGTGTGGCCAGTGCAACGGTTGATGGTGACAGTTTTGCTAAAACAAAATAATAACTAACAAAACCGATTACTGAACCCATGATGCCCAGATAAACAATAGCAGCCAGTGTTCTTGATGGTAGTTGCTCAGGTAATGGTTCAGCAAAGACTACAAAACTTATTATAAATAACGGCATGGAATAGAGTAAGCCTCCGGTGGTAACAATTAATGCCGGCAGAGGTACATTGAGATGTTTTATCCATACAGCACTGATTGAATGCAATAACACCGATACTAATACTGCAGCAATACCCAATATGGCTTGTTCACCCAGATCGATTTGCTCAATAAAAATAATGATCAGTCCAATAATACCCAATAGGGCACCGATAAATTTATTAACACTGAGTTGTTCATTGTTTAATAAGTAAAAGGCAAAGCCGGTAGTGACTATGGGCGTTAAACCAAACAATACGGAGATCAAACCAGAGGGAATAAACTGGGCACCCCAATAAACCAGCATCATTGCACCATAAATAGCACTTGCAGAAGCCAGGTAGACCTGACGTGCGCATTTATGCATGGGGATAGAGCGATACCAGATAAATGATAAAACACTTGCCAGTGCTGCACCAATAAGCATCCGTAAGGATAGGCCGGTAATAAAATTAAGACCCTGTGAACTCCATTTAATGGCTAATGGCGTGGTTGACCAGATGATGATCATTGATAAATAGGCAATAAAAACCAATAAAGTATTTTTTGTTTTCATGTTTTTTCACAAATAGATAATAAGTTTCAGCTTGAAAAATCTGTGCAAAAAAAAAGCCACAGATTGTGTCTGTGGCTTTTTTAAAAATGTTTGCTTGATTAATATGAAGTGATTAGCTTATTAATAATCGGCACCTTTGAAAAGCACACAGTCGAATAGAAACACACCAGCGAAAGTGCATCACAGATTGGCAAGTTGGTCGAAAAAGATGTGTGTTAAATAAGTTCATGGCTATAGACTGCGATAAAAGTGTATGCTTGTCAAGAAAAAATAATAGATAAGTAATAGATGAGTGAATTATATTTTTTGACAATTTAGCCAAACTCTCTATAGTTATTACAGGTTTAGTTAGTGTGCATGTATTTGTTGATGCGCACTTGCAGCACAGAGATGGACTGATATTTAAGACGATTGTAAATCATTAAAAATGGATACTCGTTAGTATAAAACTTAAGTAACAGATTGAAAAGGGTGTTTAGGTTGCTCTTTTTTTACAGGCGACGGCTTGAGCGCAGCGAGTTTTGCCCGCATAAAAAGAGTGAGCTGAGCCCCTAATAGTTACTTTCTTGATGGTTGGCTGCTACGGGTTGGTTTGCTGAATAATTACAAAATTAAATCAGTAGCAAAAATATATCACTTGTTTAAACGGGTATTACAAACATAACGTGATCAATAAAATAGGGCGTTTTAATATTGTTAGAGAATTGGGCAAGGGTACTCAGGGAGTGGTTTATCTGGCCATTGATCCAGTTCTGCAGCGCAATGTAGCCATCAAATCTCTGCACACAATACGTGTTAATCTGGAACTTGATACTAAAGATATGCTACTGAGAGAAGCCCGCATGGTGGGCAAGATGGTGCATCCTAATATCGTGTCTATTTATGAGGCCGGTGAAGATGAACAGCATAATCTCTATCTTGTTTTTGAGTATGTCAGTGGCCAGCTACTGGCAACCGTCATGCAAAGCAAGGGCATGATGTCGGTTAAACATGTGCTTGATTATTTAAAACCGGTTATTGAAGCAATCAGCTATGCAGAGCGGCTTAATATTCTCCATTGTGATATCAAGCCGGCGAATATCTTAATAAATGATAATAATGTTGCCAAAATTATGGATTTTGGTATTGCTCGTGTGCTGTCTGAGCGGCAGTCTAAAACGGATGGTTTTTTTGGTACACCCCGTTATATGCCGCCTGAATATATTAGTGAACAGATTGTAACCGCCAGTAATGATGCCTATGCTCTGGGGATCATTCTTTATGAAATGCTTACCGGGCAAACAGCTTATCGTGGCCGCAATATTAATCAGATCTTAACTAATGTGCTGCATGAAACGTTAGTATTACCCCGCTATTTTAATAAAGATATTGATGCCCAGTTTGAAAGTATTGTTTTAAAAGCGATTGATAAGAAAAAGCAAAATCGTTACCAGAATACCAGTGAATTAAATGCTGCTCTGGAGGATTATTTGCACGCTAAGAATATGATGGTTCATCAATCGAGCAAACAATATGATGTTACAATCGAATTCTTATTGCGTCGAATGAAGCGAAAAAAAGATTTTCCCGCTTTATCCGAGTCTTTATTTAAAATTAATAAAATTGTTGATGAGGACGAGCAGGGTTTTGCTGCACTTGCGGGAGCAATTGTTGATGATTTTGCTTTAACCAATAAAATATTAAGAATTGTTAATTCAGCCTATTATCGTCGTAGTGGTGGTGAAGTAAAAACCATATCACGTGCAGTGATGATGTTGGGCTTTGATGCCATTCGCTCAATTGCAGTGAGTTTAATTTTAATTGATCATTTACATGACCAGTCTCAGGCAAAGCAATTACGTGATCATGTCGTGTCTAGTTTGTACAGTGGTGTGTTTGCCAAAAATCTGGCTGACAAAGCACAAATGAGTAATAAAGAAGAGGTTTTTTTAAGTGGTATTTTTCACCACCTGGGTAAATTACTGGCCATCTATTATTTTAATGAAGAATCATTAGAAATTGAGAGTTTAGTTGCACAAAAAGGGCTGACTGAAAAGAATGCGGCACTACAGATTTTGGGTGTGTCTTATCATCAGCTGGGTGTTGCTATTGCTCGTGAGTGGGAATTACCGCATTATATTGTTAAGAGTATTGAACCTTATAATAGTAAACGCTATGCACAGCGAATGCAGTTGAATAATGAGGAAAAAATTCATGCCATTAGTAGCTTATCTAATGAATTAACGGCCTTGATTGGTAGTCAGCAAACACAGAGCGAATGGCGCAAAAAGGCACTTGGCCTATGGCGTCAGTATACACCCCAATTAAATTTACAAGATACGGATATGATTGCTCTGGCTGATCAGGCAAAAGATGATCTGGTTGAATTAAACTCTATCTTAAATATTAATATGTCAAAATCATCAATCATTCAGGGACTGAAATCAGAAGAAAAAGAGCCAACTATAGTTGAACAGACACTAGTGCTGGCACATGTAGCAGAAAAAGCAATACTTACGGATAAGAGAGCTGTCGATCCAATATCAGTATTACAGGCCGGGATTGATGATATTTATGAAATCTTAAAGACTGAATACAGTATTACTGATGTCTTTCGTTTATGTCTGGAAATGATGCAGCGGGCATTTAATTTTGATCATGCGGTGGTCTGTATGGTGAATAATAAATATCATACGATGCAAGGTAAGTTTGGTCATGGCATTAATCATGCGTTTTTAAAACAGTTTCAGTTTTCGATGAACTATAAAGCGGATGTTTTTCACCTTGCCCTGGAAAAAGGTGTGGATATTTTTATTGCTGATACTCTTGATGAAAAAATTGTCAAGAAAATACCAGCTTGGTATCAGCAGCTTATTGAGGCAGAAACTTTTATTATTTTACCGGTGATGATTAACGGTAAACCGGTTGGACTTTTTTATGGTGATCGTTTTAAGGCCGGAGAGTTAATAATAAAACAACAGGAACTGAAATTAATGCAGCAGCTCAAGGCATTGGCTTGTGAAGCATTAATTAAAAAATATCGTTGTTAAGAGGAGGTATCTTTGTGGCTGAACGGTATTTTAACTAAACTCGATAAGAATGATAGAAATATTATCATCACCACCGGCCAGATTGGCCTCAATAATTAATTGTTCAATGGCTGTTTCGGCTGATTTTTCATAATGATTGAGCGTTTCAAGAATTTTTTCATCGCTGACCATAGTGGTTAAACCATCGGAACAAAGCAATACCTTTTCACCTCTTTTAGCGGGATAAAGCGATACATCCGGTGCTACTTCTGCATAGGGTCCCAATGCCTTTGTTAAAACATTAGCCGCAGGTTTATCACCGTCAAAACACTTGTCCTTCCATAATTGCAGCAAAGAGTGATCGGTGGTAATTTGTGTTAACTCATGTTTGTAGTAACCATAAGCGCGACTATCACCGACATTAAAAATTACGGACATTTTTTTATCGGGCAGGTACCAGCAACCGACAATGGTCGTTCCCATGCCTTTGCCTTCACTCATGCCTCCCTGCTTATTTTGCTGGCAAATTTTAAGGTTGGTTGCTTCTATAGCGGTAGTGACTGTTGATAATTCTGAAAATTCGATATCGTTAGTGGATGTATTGCTGTCACTATGATTTATTAATGCCTGTTCCACCATTTCAATGGCCATTTTACTGGCGACTTCCCCAGCCTGGTGCCCACCCATGCCATCTGCAAGCAGACACAGAGTATGATCACTATTGATGCGTATAGTATCTTCATTATGCTTTCTGGAACGGCCGGTATCTGTTTTACCGTAGGCATGGCATTTGATTGAAAGGAAACGTTTTAGCATAAAATAGTGATTATCCTGGAAGTTGAAATAGTCATGTTCAATAATAGCTTAGTTTTGGCAAAATACCTACACAGGCTTACTGATCTTTGAGCTATTACTCGTCTTCAGCAACAGCCACTGGTATTCTTGTTGTCATTCGTGCCGGCTGCTGTGAAGGGAAGATCTGTCCCGCAGTTGGCAAATATCCCAAAATGTTTACTCATATCACCATAGAAGTCAAAATGTTGAGCAAAGCGCGTTTCCTGTAACATACGCCAGGTATTGCCACAGACAGGAAAAAAACGACCGGTTTCAATATGGTGACGAGCATCCAGTGTGAACGCCTGTTCATGATGGCTAATGCTGCCCCGGTATATTACGGCCTGGCCATAGTCTTCACAGGTGTTTTCCAGACCCTCTAATTTAAAAAGTCGATAGGTAGCAGAATAAAAGTCAATGTGGCCAATTAATTGTTCAATTTTGGGATTGTCAATTACCAGGGGTCTGTCTTCAACCAGTCTGGGGTCGTGAAAACCACATTTTTTGGCCAGATTAAGGAAATCATTCCAGTATAATGCCCCGCTCAGGCACTCGCCATATAATACCGGATCTTTGACTAATGGCTCAGGTACGCGTCGATCACTATAGACGTCCGAGAAATAAAGTTCACCTCCGGGCTTAAGTACACGGTAGGCTTCTTTTAATACGGCCTCTTTGTCCGGTGATAAATTAATGACGCAATTAGAGACAATAATATCAAAACTATTGTCTTCAAGTTCCAATTCGTCAAGTCTTTCGATATAACCTTTTTTAAATTCTATATTGGCCTTTTTATAGCCAAATTTCTGGGTGTGGTAATCAATGTATTGATTGGCGATAGCTAATTGCTCATCGGTCATATCCACACCTAAGACAAAGCCGTTTTCACCGACTAATTGCGATAGTATATAGCAGTCTCGTCCAGAACCGCTGCCCAGGTCAAGAATACGCATGCCCTCGAGTAATTGTGGACGTACCAGGCCGCAACCATAATAACGACTGGCCACTTCAGTATGAATTTTACTCATGGCCAATTTGAGATGTTCGGGCATATCAGCATCAGTACAACAAGCATCGGTTTTTAGATCATTGGAAGACTGTAAAATTTTACCGTAATATTCTTTTACTTCATCAAACATAGTTATCCGTCTCTGGCGGTTTGGGAGGAGAAATCATATACAAAAATAGCCTATAAAGGAAGTATCTGCTTGTTTTAATATGAGTGAGTATTGGCACTCTGGCTTGAATATGCCTGGATAATATCCTATTCTTAAGCGTGAATAAATAATTTTAAGTGAAATAAATTAATGACCATAGCACCTGCTTACTGGACTCTTATTGGTGAAATTACAGCAGTGATTTTTGGTGTTTTAATTGCTGTTATCATCGTCATTATTAATGATAGAAAAAAACTTAAGGATTATAGTGAGTATCTTAAAAGTACCATTAAAAAACTAAAAAATAAATTGCAGCAGAGTGAGGACAAGCAGGGTCAGGAAAGAGTTCTTAGTTTATTAGAATCTCTTGTTGACTATGTTCGTACGCAATATCAGGTTCAATTTGGTAATGATATCACACCTGATGGCGATGATTTACCGGATAAGCTAGCGTCGGTGGAAAAATTTATATTTGTGGCCACGTTTCAGTCGATGACTGCACAATTAAATGCCCTGGAAAATAGCAATGAAGCCGATGTTGCCTGGGATAAAATAAAAAACGAATTAACACCATTATTCAGCAATTATCTACAATCCGTGTTAGCCCAGGAAAACGATAACATTCTTGATGAGCAATTAAAAAAACAGCTGGAAAGTGCGCAGCAACGAATTACCAATCTGGAGAAATTTAAACAGTTGTATTTTTCCTTACAGCAAAAGCTGAGTAAAAGCATTGTAGAAATTGAAGCTTTAAATCATAACCTGTCTGAACAATCTTCAGTCGCTGATAATCATGATGCGATTAGGCTTATTGTTGAAAAAAATAAGGCTGTGTATCTTGAAATGGGCCAGATGATTGCTATGGATAAGGAACAGCATCATCAAAGTGTGGCCACAAATATGGATTATAGTGAGACGCTGATAAATGAGCGTAAGGGTGAGATTAATCGTTTGAAAGGTCAAATAGCACAACAATTTGAAGAAATCTGGTCCTTACAAGGTCGTTTAACTGGACAGACCTCGGCTGAGCCTGATGCTGTGGTATTAACGGCGGCCATTGATAATATATCGCGTAACTTAAAAGATGCAGAAATATGTATTGAAACTATGGATATGGAAATTCAGACACTGACCAGTGAAATAACAAATTTAAAAAGCCAGTTAAAAGAGTCATCTTCCTCAGCACTGCCTGAGAAATATCAGCAGTCAATGCAGGAAAAAGAACAAATTATTGCTCGTTTTACTCAGGAGAGTAAAGAATTGATAAATTGTATTACTGGACTTGAGGATAGTAATTCAGAGCAGAGCAAAATGCTTAAAGAATGGCAGGATAAATATGCCCGGTTATCAGCAGATTTTTCTCGTCTGGAAAGTCAAAACCGTGAGATGAAATAGCAAAAATATATTCTTATTATGAGTGCTTTGAAGATGTTGATTTTAACTGCTAATAGGAAATGAAACCTCAAAGCAAACACCGTCAGCATTATTCGCTACACTTAATTTACCCCCATTATGTTCCTCGATCATTACTTTAGACATATAAAGCCCTAAACCTGTACCATCTTTTTCTGTTTTGGTGGAAAAATAGGGGTCAAAAATATTAGATAAAATTGTATCGGGTATGCCTCCCCCATTATCAATAATGCGGATCAGTATAATATTCTTTTCTTTTATTGTTTCAATAAATATAAAAGGAGTTAACTTATTAAGGTCAGAATCATCAGAATTTTGAGCCGCCAGCCATTTTTTTTCTAAAAAATTATCTTCAGAATTTTTTAGAATATTTAAAATAACTTGCATTATTTCATTTTGGTATAGTGGAATTTTATCATTTACCTGAAAGTTTGTTTTTATTTCAATCCCTTTATTCACCATTGGTGTTTGAACAATTTTTAGAGCCTGAATAACAGGAATATTTAACATAATTAACTGTTTAGCCCTGTCCGGTTTAAAAAAAGTTCTAAAATCATCAATTGTTGTCGTAAGTACTTGCACATAATTATTTATATTTTTATGTTTTTTGTTAATGAATTTTAAAAATTTTTCTCTGTCATATTCTTCAGTTAAGTCAAATTTACCCATTACTAATTTTATTTCGATGCTCATAATGGCACTGCTGATAGCACCTAAAGGCTGTCGCCACTGGTGTGCAATCATGCTTATCATTTCACCCATTTGTGCCAGTCGTGTTTGCTGTTGGAGTAACTTTTCCTTTTTTTCAGTATCACTGATGGCTTTTGATATTTTTAATTTTAAGGCATTATTTAATTTCATAATTTCTTCTTTTTGTAAAATAGAATTATTTATTATGGTATAAACCCTAAAACTGGTCGGGATAATGACAAGAAAATAAAGAACAAATGACAAACCAATAAAAGAATAGTTATTGCTTGCACCAATAAAGAAAAAAATAAAAGCAGAAATAAGAATAATGGAGACGGCATAAATAAATACTGCATGATAAACTGCTGACAGGGTGGCAATAGAGCCAGCAAGAAGGGCAAAAAGCGCACCAACCAAAAAAATCACATGTATTTCATCTGCATAGATTAACGTTAACACAGTAGAAAAATTCCATAATAAGGCATTGATGAAAATTAATAATAAAATAAAAACAAGGTGTTTTTTAATGGTTTTTTTATTTGATTTATCTAATAATGATAGAAGCTTGGCACTTGACTTGGTTCGTAGTGAAAATAAAAGAAAGTGAATCATTAACCAGCAAATAAGGATTAAAGAAGGAATATAACCATACATAAAAGAGCTAAACATTATTGGTGCTACTACACCTGTGGCAAGAGCTCCTGATTTGTTTTTCAGTAAGGTATCAATCAGCTCTTTATGATAATCTAAAGTAATTAATCTATTGATAATGCCTTTGTTATCAATATTTTTTTTATAATCGTATTTCAAAACAAACACCTTTAAAATGATTATAAACTGTTAATTCTCCATTATTGTGTTCTTCAACTATAATTTTTGACATATACAAACCTAATCCTGTTCCATTTTTTTCTGTTTTAGTAGAAAAATAAGGATCAAATATGTTATCTAGAATTGTATCAGGTATGCCATTACCATTATCACAAATTGAAATTATAAGCCGGTTATCTTGTTCTTTAGTAGTAATGATAATTTCAGGTTGAAAATTGTCAAGGGTATTGTTGTTAGAAAGTTTTTTTTCAATGAAATTATCTTCAGAATTTTTAAGAATATTCAGTATGACTTGTATGATCTCATTTTGATAAAGAAAAACCTCTTTGTCACATTGATAATATGTAAGTAGCTCAATTCCTTTAGCACTCATGGATTCTTTCACAATTTTCAATGCTTTCTCTACAGGAGTAGTTAAAGACACGGTCTCTTTTTCTTTATCAGGTTTAAAAAAATTTCTAAAGTCATCAATTGTAATACTTAAAAATTGCACATACTCATTAATGTTTTTATGTTTCTTTTCTATAAAAGACAAAAATCTTTTTTGTTCTGAAATGGTTTTTAAATTAAAGTGTCCACTTTTTAATTTTATTTCCACGCTCATAACAGCGCTGCTGATAGCACCTAAAGGCTGTCGCCATTGATGAGCTATCATACTTATCATTTCTCCCATTTGGGCAAGACGACTATGTTGTTGTAATAATTTCTCATTTTTTTGACGTTTTTCCTGTTCTTCCACTAGTATTAGGTTTAAAGCCTCCTGATCATATTTAGCCAAGTAAATCATTCTATTATTTTTTTCCATTAAATACCCGCTAATTACAGAGATCATTGCGGTGATAATGATAAGGAATAAACCATAAATTATTTCAACAAATCCCAGAGAAGAATATATAAGTGCAATAATAAAAAAAACAAGTACAGTGAATACGCTCAATAATGAAATTACAAATGGAGCACCGTACATGACAAAAACGGCAAAAAGAGGCAACATAAAGTTAATAATATAAATTTGATGATAATGCTGTGTAAGAGGTAAATTTATAATTGGAGGCATGCACAAAACGACAGCATAAATATACAATTTGAATAATAAAAATTCATCATTGTAATTTGTTTTTGTTGTTAATAAAAAAGCTATTGAAAATAAAATTGGCAAAGGTAAGGTAAATAATGCATTAAATATAAAATCTTCAGGCGTTGCATAATATGCAACAAAATAATAGATAATGTAAGAATATAGTGCGATAGTAACGGCAATTCTATTTTGTTTAATATTATTCTTTATATATTCTTTTTGAAAGCGTTTTTCTATTTTTTTATCATGAAAAGACAAAAAAAACAAATGGTTAAAAAAAGTATAGAATTTTTTAAAATAACTATGTAGCATCAAATGCTGCTTTAAACAATTGCTGTTGTTCAAGAAAAGCATTCACAATTTCAGGGTCAAAGCTTTTTCCACTTTCTTCTGTAATAAAAGCAACAGTTTTTTCATGACTCCAGGGAGCTTTATAAACCCGTCGGGATCGTAGAGCATCATAAACATCAACTAAGGACACAATTCGGGCACATAGGGGAATATCATTGCCTTTTAATCCGTCAGGATAACCTGTTCCATTATATTTTTCATGGTGATATCTGGCTATATCACTTGCTACTTTCAAATAACTGTCTTTATTGAATTCTTTTCTAAAGGTGTTATTTGCTTTTAACAATATATCGCCACCATATTTTGCATGTTCCTTTATAATTTCAAATTCATCATTGTTAAGTTTCCCTGGTTTGGTCAAAATTTCTTTTGGAATATACAGTTTTCCAATATCATGCAATAAGGATGAAAAAGGTATTAATGGCCTAAATTCCACATTTTCATTGTTTTTTAAGGGCAATTTATCGAGTATAAGTGATGTATAAGTTTCTATTCTTTTAACATGTTCACCGGTATCATCATCATAGCTTTCAACCATATGCCCAACCATTTCTATTGAAATCTTTTGGATGAAAAGAATCTCCTGTGCCTGTTCATTCACTTTTGCATCAAGGTTTTTATTAAGTTCTTCTAATTGCTGTTTATATTTAATCTCATTTTTTGCGGCTACAATATTTTTACAGGTTTTGTAAAGAATATCCATGAGCTGCTCAGGAGCAAAAGGTTTTAAAACAAAATTATTAATGCCGCTTTGGATAAGATTAATCAGCCTTGAAGATTCATTATATGCTGATGCAACAATAATCAGCTGATTCATATTAATGGAATTGACTGCTTTGATGAAAGTTTCACCGTCCATTATTGGCATGTTAATATCAGTAATAATGAGATCATAATAACAGTTTTTTTGTTGGAAATAGTACTGATAACTCTCTAATCCATCCTGGCCATTTTTCGCAGTATCGACACTAGAAAAGAAATCTTCAAGAACATCAAGTGTTTCTGCCAATAAATCTGTATTATCCTCTACATAGAGAATATTAAGGTCTTTTGTATATTTATAAACATCGTTGAAATTCATTATATTTACCTAAAATTCTAAAAAGTTTGCTTATATGCAATTGTAAGCATATAGGCATTCATATTTGTAAATTCACCATTTACATTGATATTGCTTACCTGTTTGTTGTCTCGTTCATTGTACATAAATGACATTCCAATACTTTGTTGTTTGTTTAGTTTGTATTCGAATCCGGTTGAAAATATCTGTCCATCAGCAGAAGGGAGATCAAACCCCAGCGATTTAGATGAAATGGGTGTTTTATCTATTGCATAACCGAGCATTAACTTTATTTGCCTATTATAGCTATGTGTTAAGCCTAAACGGATAACATTTGAATCATGCCATTTTTTTTCAATTGCTGAATCAAAAACAGGTAGAGCGATATCGTAGTCAAAATCCAGTGTTTTATAACTTGACCAGTAATTTCTTTCAAATACAAATTCTAATAAAGTTGATTGTATTGAGGTATGTAAAAAGTTATAAGCAAATGCTAGATCTAATGTCGCAGGGAGAGGAATATTAACATAGGCATTCCCATTATAAAACATAATACCACTAGCAGATAATTTTGCATGGCCTTCAAGTTTCAGGTCAATTTTAGAGCGATAAGTTACTCCAAATGATGCTTTAGAATTTGGCTTGTATGCTAGGGCAAGGTTGTATCCATAAGCAAGCTCGTTACCACTCATATCTCTGGCAAGGGAAGGTACATTTGGGTTTATTATACTGAGTTCATCTGAATTGCTTTGAACTTTTCCATTAGCATAAACAAACCTAACACCAGCACCAAGTGAAAAAATATTATTTAACTTATAGCTGATAGTTGGATTAAATTCAATGGTTTTTAGGGTAAAACTTTCAGTGCTTGCACGGGCAAACAAATTATCCCAACGTTTTGATAAGCCTGCTGGGCTAACAATGCTCAATCCCAGTCGATAATTACCCAGATCTTTTGAACTATAATGAAAGTTTGGAATTATAAATTGTTCTGCATTAGAGTTGGCATCAAGAATATTTGCTATGGTAGAGGTATATTTGACCTTTGAAAGCTGAAGATAAGAGAATGTTGCTTCAAATTGGTGAATATTATCATTAAAAACCATATTGGCTGGATTATAGTAAGAGCTATCAGCGCCATGTGCAGAAGCAATATAGGCTGAACTCAATGCAGATGAATTTAATGATGTTTCTGGTATTTTATAGCCACCTGCATAAGCAAGTGAGCAGATTGAAGATAATAAAAATAAACCGATACATTTTATATGGGATATATTATTCATAAGCCAGAAGTACTCCAGATTTCATACCTAGTATTGCACGTAGTATTATCGGCCTAACTTCTGATTTCTTTAACAGCAGATGACCCTATATTAAGCAAAAAAATCAAAATGAGTGCAATACCGCTTATTGTTGTTAAAATAGGTCAACATGATCATAATAAATTAGAGATTTATGTTCATTATAAATACTTGCACCGGCCTGTTTTAAAGTATCATAAGTATGGAGGAACAAAGGTGAAGATAGTCGGCATTTTTGTGATGGCTGTATTGGGCAGTATGCAGCTCAGTCAGGCGGCATTAAATAATATTGGTGGCGGTCTGGTTAATGATACCAGTTTGAATGTCACCTGGCTGCAGGATGCTAATATGGTTAAAACCCTGTGCAGTGCCAATGATCCTTTATGGCAAAGCTGGCCTGAGCCAGCTCGGGCAGTGGCCAATAATTCAGGTCGCACCAAAGTTCAGATATGCACAGACAGTGCCGCAATACCTTTTACCGGCGGTCTTCTCAACTGGTATGAGGCAGAAAACTGGATTGCACACCTGAATGACAATAATTATTTAGGCTATAATGACTGGCGTCAACCTTCTACTTTTCAGGCTGATACCAGTTGTGAATTTATTATTGTTCTCGGTCAGTATGCTGGTTTTAATTGCCGGGAAAGTGAATTAGGTCATTTGTTTAATACCAGTCTGGTCAATCCCAATGATAGCGGTACAGGGATTTCAATTGATCCGGCAAAGAATGGTCCTGTGGGTACAAACTGTTTTGCTAATGCTTTTGGCCCGGCGCCGGCAGATTGTTTTCAAAATACAGCTCCTTTTAGTAATGCTCATTCCTATGTTTACTGGTCGGGTAGTTCGTATGCTCCTAATACGGCTAGTGCGTGGTTTTTCAGTACCACTACCGGTAAGCAGGACATCATCTTTAAGGATCCTGTTAATGTGTATGTCTGGCCTGTGCGTAGCGGACTATCCGCTGTTGCAGCCAGCCAGCCTATTCCTGCACTTTCTGTTTGGGGCTTAGGTATAATGGCACTGTTGCTGCTAGTATCCTTTTTGGGCTTGGAGTCAAAACAGGCCTGTTTTGACTCCAAGCCCAAAATCCAGGCATGACTCCTGCCGGTAATTATCGTTGGCAATGCTTACAATAAATAGTGCTACGGTTTGCCTGGCGGATTTCTTGCAGAGGGGCTTTACAATTTACACAGGGTTGATCTTTACGACCATAAACCTGTAATTCCTGTTTGAAATAACCGGGCTTTCCTGTGCCGCCGGTAAAGTCTTTTAGAGTTGTGCCGCCCTGAGCAATTGCTTGTCTGAGTATACGTTTAATTTCAGCACAGAGTGTCTGATAACGTTTTCTGCTGATTTTTCCTGCGCCCCGCTGCGGATGAATGCCGCTGCTGAATAGCGCTTCATTGGCATAGATATTACCAATGCCCACCACTATTTTACTGTTCATAATAAAACTTTTAATGGCGACGGTTTTATTTCTGGACAGGCTGTACAGCAGGTCGGCACTAAACAGATCAGATAAGGGTTCCGGGCCTAAATGTTTTAATAAGGGGTGCTGTCCTATGTCTAATGAGGTCCATAATACAGCGCCGAAACGGCGGGGGTCTTTGAGGCGTAATGACAGACCATTAGCAAAACACAATTCAACATGTTCATGTTTTTCACAGGGGGTATTCGGGTTGACAATTCTCAGGCTGCCGGACATGCCCAGATGGATGATCAAGGTGCCGTTAGTAGAGCTCAGCAGCAGATATTTGGCGCGACGTGTTATGCCGGTGAACGGTTGATGTAACAACTGCCGGGTCAGTTCGTCAACAGGTACCGGCCAGCGTAGTTTCGGATTGCTGACATTAATGCGGATGCAGGGGGAATTTAGTACATGCGCAGAAATTCCCCGTAGTGTTGTTTCAACTTCGGGGAGTTCAGGCATGAGGGAGTGTACAATTCCGCAGTTTTATTTGGTGTCTTCAAAACGACCAAGAGGTCTGTTAAAGGTATAATTTAGCGGTTTTTCAACCAGCACTTCTCCGGCTTCACCAAAGTTACCACCCGGTACACTAGCCAGTAAACCAACACCATGAATGGCCATGCCCAACACACTGCCTACCAGACCAAGAGGACGAGCTAAAGCAAAATCAACCAGCACATCACCTTCATCCAGATCATCATTTTGGTAGCTGTACTGTGCAAAACTCATAGAACTCATAGAAATCAGGATAGTAAATAGAGCGGTATGTATTATTGTTTTCATTTTTTTACTTCTCTTTTAGGTAACTATTTGTGTGTAAAAATGCCTTGAAGCAGAGCAAAATATAAACATGCTCAATAGTTATTTTAGCCTATACAGTTATTTTAGCTTAAATAGTGGTGCCACTTAGATAATTAAGCTATTCTTCGTTTACTATTCATCATAGTCATGTCATTTCTCTAAAGCAAGCTTAACAGTTTGAAAATCCTAATTCATTCACATTATTATAAAAAAATCAGACCTAATGCTTATTTTTTTGTGATGAAGTCACCGGCACTGGGGAAAACCCGCTGATCATTTTTAGTGTTTGTGGGCTGATCCAGTAGGCAATATTAATATCCGGGCGTAAGAGCTTAATTTGCTGACCCTGCTGGATGATCACATAGTTAATAATTTGTGTTTCAGTTGTATTGTTGAGCATAAATTCAATACTGATACTATTCTTTTTGCGGATTTTGTTACCAATATTTATCTTGATATTCGTTTCTACCTTTGTCGCCTGTGCCTGTTCCCAGAAATGAATAAGCTGGACAATACTGTCATTGCTCACTGCCGCTGCAGGTGATGGTGTGAGTTGCCATTGTGTGTGTGTCAGCTTTAATCGCTTCCCCGGCCAGGAAATACGTTTGATTTTTGCCTGTGCGGGTATTAGCCGGAGGGAAATGAAACTATCCAGAGCGGCACGAAGCTGATAAAAAATCAGGCCATCGATCAGATGGACGGTTTTTTTAGCAGATTGTGTATTGTCACTGATGTTCATGGTGTAGCGACGCTGCATAAGTGGATCGGCACTACCGATGATAAATTGTTCATTATCGAATGAAATTCTCACTAGTGGTTTATCAAGGTGATAGCGATTCAGCTCAGTGTTATTGACCTGAAATCGTGTATAGCTGCGTTTTTCGACTAAGGCGGTAATGCTATTAACTCGTAATGGGTTTGCCGGAAGTTGATACGGTTCAGATAAGAACCACAGACCATGATGCTTGTTGAGGCTGATATTATCAAGTCCCTGGCGTTGAAGATGAATTTCGCTAATTTCATCTCTGTCAAGAGATGAGATGTAATGGTGTGAGTTAGTTTTTATTCCGGGTTTTAGCCAGACAATAAGAGCTAATACAAGCACAATAGAAAAGAGTATTAAGTTCGTTTTTGCTTCGCGAGACATTAACGGTTACGCCTTTTAAACCAGATAATACTACCGGTGGTGACTAATGCAGCCGGTATAAATAAGAGAAAAAAAGCACCCAGAAAAGCCAGCCAGCGTGGTGATATATCAAGAATAATATCCTCTCTTATTTGGCTGGGAATACTAATAAACTGCTCATCATGACTGAGCCAGTTAAATATATTCATCCCAAGCAGTAGATTACCGGCATTGCCCAGAAAGGTATTGGATAAAAAGTCGCCATCGCCGAGGACTACAATACGCTGTTCCCTGCTGATATTATTGTTCTCTGATTGCTGTAGAGCAGTATCTGCCAGATTTTTAACTGCTCTGTTCAGTGCCATGGCAATACTGATGGGGCCGAGAGTATCCATTAGATCACTAAACTGGGCAGTGCCTTTTAGTGGTGATGTCTCAAGCCAGCTGCGCTCAACGGTGTTTAAAAAAGATTGAATGTTAAAACTGCTTTGTTCTGTCTGGGGCTTACCTGGAGCCTCTGGTTTGTCTTTATTTGAATTGAAATCAGGTAAACGTTCAATACCCGCAGCTTGTGGGAATAGAGTGATAGTGCTGAAGTTTTTATTAATGGCATGCTCAGGGTATTCGCTGATAATGGCATAATCAGGCCTGCTGATACCATATTTTTGGCTGCCTGGATCAACAATAACACCCTCGAGAAATTCAATACCCAGTAATTCTGCTAATGGCAATAAACCATGTAGTGGTTTGTTTGTGGTCGATTTTAACGGTTCGCCCAGCCATAATAAATTGCCACCACGGTTAACGTAAGCTATCAAAAGTTGTACTTCACCGGGTAAAAACTCAGCCTGTGGAGCTGCTATCACCAGAATATTGATGTCATCTGGAATGATCATCTTTTCAGCAAGGTTTAGTGTACCAACGTAAAATCCCTGTTTTTGTAAATGTCGGCTAAAATCACTGAGATCAAAGTTAGCCTGACGCTCAGGGTGACGTTCGCCATGCCCCTGAATAAAGATAATTTTTTTCTCCTGTACACGTATGAGACGATGTAAGGCATTACTTAAATCCTGTTCTGAAAGCTGGGTTAAATGCTCCTGACGATCTTCGTAGCTGACAATGAGCTCGCCATCAACAGATATATTAAGTGCTCTCATTTTTTGTGGATTGGTATTGGGATCAACAAAACTCAGTGATATGTCATCTCTATTGCGCTGGTAACGTTTGATTATTTCGCGTATTGATTTTTTCAGTTGATTATTATTAGTGTAGGAGACAATTTTTACCGGTGCGTTCAAGGTGTTCAATAACTGCAGACTGATTTCATTGAGTGAATTCTGGCCATTCACCGTCCAGTCTGAGAGATAGATATAGCGTTTACTGAGTATTGCCAGCAAGGTAATCATAGTTAAAAATAGCAGGATAAAGAGAATATTCTGATATTTTAAACGGCGAGTTGAAGTATGGTTAATATTCATAAATATATTTTAGCTATGGGTAAAAAAGTTGCTTTTAGTGTGGTAAACGTAAACGCTCCAGACGACGAACAGCAAAAACCAGAAAAGAACAGATAAACAATAGATAATAAATAATATCAGTAGTGGAAAAAAGTCCCTTAAGCAGGGGCTCAAAATGATTCAATAATGAAAACCAGTTTAAGATACCGTCACCACTTTGTTTGCCTGGGAGCTTATCACTTACATTATTACCCGCCCAGTTTATCATCCACAAAAATAATAGCAGGCCAAAGCTGCTAATGGCGGCAATGGCGGGTTGTCGGGTGAGTGTGGACATATAAAGTCCGGCAGCACTAAAAGAAGCCATTATCAGTATCAGCCCTAATAATGCAGAAAAAAACTGTCCCAGATCAATGTTGGTAGCAAATAATAGAGAAAGAGGCATCAGGGCTATCATGCTGATTAATATCAGCAGGAAGCTGACAATACCCAGATATTTACCCAGAATAATTTCACTCATAGAAACAGGGGCACTAAAAAGCAGACTGAGAGTTTGATTTTTTTGTTCCTCGCTGATAAGACGCATGGTGAGCAAAGGGATAACAATGAGCAATACAATTGCGGCACCACTAAATAACGGTGCGATGACTAATTCAGTGACACCGGGAGAATTATCCAGCACAGAAAGCTTGCCCTGTAAACGCATATAGGTTTCCAGTTGGCTCAGGAATTGATAACACAAAATAATTTGTGTTACTGCCAGTATGGCCCAGGCAAGTGGAGATAAAAACAGACTTTTTAGCTCGCGTAAAGCAATAATCCGGATCATGCGCTTACACCGCTGGCATCGGTATTGCTGGTCAGGGATATAAAAATATCTTCAAGCGATTGTTGCTGAGCATATATTTCATACAAGCCCCATTGATGTTGCTGAGCCAGAATAATCACTTGTTGAGCAATGGTGATGTTAGTTGTTTTTTGTGTATCTGCCTGGTAGCGCATAGTGATGCTGTTACCCTCTTGTTCAATAGTCAATACTCCGCTTATGGCCTCAAGTAGTCCGGCGTCGATTGTTTGAGTGCAGCTGAAGCGCAGTGTCTGCGTTTGCATATGTTGAGTCAGATGTTCAATAGAGGTTTTTAACACCAGTTTACCCTGATTAATTATCTGTACATTATTACAGATAGCCTGAATTTCAGGCAGGATATGGCTGGAAATCAGCACACTATGAGATTTGCCAAGATCTTTGATTAATTGACGAATTGCCACCATTTGAATGGGGTCAAGACCGACCGTGGGCTCGTCAAGAATAACAATATCAGGTAAGTGAATAATGGCCTGGGCAATCCCCACACGTTGTTGATATCCCTTAGACAGATTGTTGATAATACGTTTGCCATAATCGCTGAGGCCACAGCGTTGTTTTGCTGTATTCAGGGCGGATGCTAAATTGTTTTTGCTAATACGGTTGAGCTGGGCACAATAGCGCAGATATTCATCAACACTAAGCTCTTTATAAAGAGGGGGAGTATCCGGTAGATAGCCAATTTTTGCTTTGGCTGCAGTTGGATTATCCATCAAATCCATACCAGCAATTGTGATACTGCCAAGGGTAGGAGCAAGATTGCCGCTGAGCATTTTCATCGTTGTTGATTTGCCCGCACCATTAGGTCCAAGAAAACCTAGAATTTCACCACGCTGCAGGCTAAAGCTGATATTATCAACAGCAATAAAATTATTTTGCACAGAATTATTGTCTTTATTGCCGGGGTAATGGCGCGAAAGCTGCTTTACCTCTATTAAAACTTCACTATCCATGTTTTTTAACTGTTTTTACTTGTTGAGCGCTGAATTGTAGCATGCCTGCATGTTAGTATATAGTGATTGAAGGCTTATCCCCGCTCTACGGGTGGATGAAAATAGTACAATGTTATGCAATTAAATGTGATTAATGAGACGCTGATAGAATATCGCTTCGCAGATACAATTTCTCTTAAATTGAGTGAACGAATCCTGAGTATCTGCCATTATTTAATGGAGAGTGTGGATTTTCAGGCATTATCACTGATTAAAATTACCCCGGGTTTTACCGCCATAGCGATTTCCTTTACCAGTGACAGTCCCCTTTTTAACCATGCCGATTTTCTCAGAGAAGATATTATACGAGCCGGACAGCAGCCGATAAAAACTAATGAGCAGTGTCATACTATAGAAATCATTTATGACGGGCTTGATCTGCAGATGGTTTGTCAGACTCTGCAGCTAACCAAAAAACAATTTATTCAGCTGCATCAGCAGAATGTCTACACTATTGCAATGCTCGGTTTTAAGGGGAATTTCCCTTATCTCCTCGGCCTGGATAAACGTCTGGTTTTGCCCAGAAGAGCGAGTCCGCGAAATCAGGTTAAAAAAGGTTCGGTGGCCATTGCTGCCGAGCAGTGTGGTATTTATACTGAGGATTCACCGGGCGGCTGGCACATTATTGCTCATACTGATTTTACGGCATTTGCTAGTTTAGCCGCAGGGGAACGGATCGTATTTAAGGAAAAGTATGTTAATTAATTGTGATATTGGGGAACGAGGTGTTGCCCATAAAACAGATGATCAGCTAATGGCATATATTGATATAGCCAATATTGCTTGTGGTGGCCATGCAGGAGATAAACAAAGTGCGGATTATTATTATTCGCTGGCAAATGCTTATGGTATTGAGGCGAGTGTCCATCTGAGCTATCCTGATCGGCAAAATTTTGGTCGGCTGAACATGGATATAGATGATAAAACATTATTAACATCTCTGGATCAACAATACGACTTATTAAGTGAAGTGAAAACCCTGAAATTTCATGGTGCTCTTTATAATGAAGCAAATGTTAATAAACAGCTGGCACAATTATTAATTCAATGGGCCGGCAGAGCCGGTATTGAAGCAATACTCACACCGGAAAACTCGGCCATTGCCCAGTGTTGCTGTGCCGCTACAGAAGGTCAAACTATCAGACCTGTTTATGAAGTCTTTCTGGATCGGCAATATGTTTGTCTTGCCGGCAGGCTGTGTTTAAAAAGTCGTAAAGAGTCGGGTGCCCTGATCACAGATACCCAGCAGGCAGTCCAGCAATATCATAACTTTAACAATAATGTT
>Ga0256844_10000219_pt1 | contig 22903 bp, 30 predicted proteins | sample MusselsmetaG_FD_189100 | JGI IMG/M metagenome (GOLD analysis project Ga0256844, IMG submission 189100) | Mussel associated microbial communities from hydrothermal vent at the East Pacific Rise, Pacific Ocean - Mussels | ecosystem: Host-associated > Mollusca > Shell > Unclassified ... | reverse complement strand
TATTAAACAGCATAGAGCAGACAATAAATTCAAACATTGCACAATTAGTACACTTACAAATAAAAGAGAGCGACGGTACAGCCATATCCCAAAAGGTTGTTAATTGGGTTATTGTTAAGTTATGCGGTGAATATAGTGCAAGCGAACTACAGCAAACCGTAACAAGCGAGGTTATAGCTCACATTATGCGCCTTGATTGGCAGAATAATTTTATTAGTTCAGCGGGTTATGCTGGGTATTATGATGTACCTTTGCCAGATGCACACAATCACATTAAATTAATTAGAGAAGTATCAAACCAATACCAAAAAAAGGCGGTTAAATAATGAAATATACTACAGGAATAAATAACACGGTTGCATTACCCTTTTATGGTTTTTATGAATCAATACACCATGATATTATTAATTCAACAATTGAGGGATTAGCCGAGGTTCAAACCTCAGACCATTATAGAGTAAACGAGACCTTATTGGATTTTTTAAATGATCATGTAAACTTTCCAAAAGTTTTTGAAGAGTACGCAAAAGATTATGCTAGATACGTTTCTATTGAGTTAGAAGAGGTTTTTAAGTTCAAGTTATTAGATAGCCCTCGTTTTTATAACTATTCAACAGATAGAGTTATTTGCACAATTAGAAAAGAAGCCATGCAACGAATATACGCCGAGGCTTGCAAGCATAACGGTAAACTATTGCGCGAGAAGACACGCGACAACTATACAGGTTATTTTGACCAACCCGAGCTAATTGGTGACTTTTTAAAACAAAGCGAACATCCCCTTTTTGATACAGTGTTAGAAGTGTATGTTGATTCATATTACCCTGAAGGTTTCGACCACAATTATATTGATAGTCGCATGGGTTGGTATGACAATCTAAGGGAATCCGTTTTTGAAAGCATGGGAGCTGATGGAATGGAAAAATATAATACACTTTTTGAAACATTAGAAAACAAGGCGAAACCATGAACCCGTTAAGTGCTGCCGAGTTGATTAGTTTACTTATAATATGGGCGTTCTTTGCGTTCGTTCTCTATGGATTAAGTTTATAAATCAACCGTTTATCGGGTAATTGTTTTAAAAACATTCAGTTATGGCATTATATCCCTACTGAAACAAACAACGAAACACTTACAAAAATTAAATAAATTTTAAAGGCGAATTAGGTATGAGTTACGAAAACTTAAAAGAAGCAGTTATTAAACAACTAGGCTATGAATTAAGCGATTTAGAAAGCGATGCGGAAAACAACGAGGAGTTAATGTGCGATTTAGAGAACATCACTAACCACGGGATAGCTGGTGGCTTTGGTGGGTTTGTCTATCATGTAGATACCGTAAAGTTTTTTAATGATAATGAAGCAGATATTATGGTGTTATTGAAAGAAATGGCAGAGTCTATAGGTGAAAGCGGTATTTATGAGCTTATCACAGGATTCAATTGCTTAGATTTGGGTGTTGATGAAATAGTTAGAGCAATTCATGTACCAGATGCCGAAGATGAAACGACCGTTAAAAATGCGCTGGCTTGGTTTGCAGGTGAAGAAATAGCGCGAGCAATTGTAGATGTTTGATATTAAGCCACTTAGAAAAGCATCCAGATTTACCTTCTATTATTCTGTATGCTGCCGTGGGCTAACGTGCAGAATCACGCTGTATCGCTTCAACAGGGACGGATTAGAGCGCGTCGGCTCAATCCCTGATTGTAGGATTAGTGAGACCGTAGAACGCGCCTATTTATTCATAAGCCAAAAGTTTAAATATAGGTTGCTAAGTGATAGCGAATTCTACAGTAAATCTGTGGTATTGATTAAATTATAAAAGGTTTAAATAAAATATCGTATTAAAATCAACCGTTTATCGGGTAATTGTTTTAAAAACATTCAGTTATGATACTATATACCTACTGAAACAAACAACGAAACAAACAACGAAACAAGGCGAAACCATGATTCCATTATTTGCAACTGCTAACACTAACCAAATGCTAACAGACATCGCTAATGTGTGGGGTTGTAAGTTTCATACTGTAAACGACATACTTTATATTGAAGTGAAAAGTATGTCTCAATATTTTAAATTAAACGAGCTAGATGCTCTTTAAACAAGGTGGAAAAGATGAAATTTAGTGATATAGATATGAAAGAATTGTATAGTTCAATAATTGCAAATAAAGAATTATTAGCCGTGGTTATTGCCTCAGAGGGTGAACGATACCATGCCGAAATTGATCTGCTTGATAGTGTGGGTATTTTGGATATAGCAAACTGGCATGAATCGCCATTGGATGCGGTCGAATCGTTTGCATTAGATTATGGTTTAATTGCTGATGAATCGGAACTATCAGAGCAGTTTGATTCGATGATTGACACGTGCAGTAGTGCTGAGACTTTGTTAATGTTCAACAATGCCAGCGATCAACCTATGATGTGTGAAGCCTTCAATAATTGGACTGACTCAATGTGTAAGGATGGCACAATCCACGACCTACAGTATAATGAATATGAGTATGTCGGTCGCTTTGATATGGGGTAACCACACAACACACAGCACACAATATAATAGCCTCGTTCTTAGTTGAGCGGGGCTTTTTTGTGCCTGTAATTTGTGTATGTTTCACGTGAAACATTGACCACACAGCACACACCACACAGCACACACCACACACCACACAGCACACACCACACAGCACACACCACACAGCACACACCACACAGCACACAGCACACACCACACACCACACACCACACAGCACACACCACACAGCACACACCACACAACACACACCACACAGCACACACCACACAGCACACAGCACACACCACACAGCACACAGCACACAGCACACAGCACACAGCACACACCACACACCACCGCGCCCACTCGCGCGCGTAGCAAGTATCATGCCAACTTTACATTGTCGCTTGTTTATTCTCGCGCGCGTAGCAAGTATCGTACCAACTATCCAACACACCACCCATGCAAGTATTATGCCAACTTTGTACCGTCGGTCTGTATACCGCGCTGTACATACGTTCGCAGTATTTTTGTACGCGCTGTACAGCGTACAGATTAATAGGGGTCTCTGGCACTTCTGGTTACCGTCAGGAGGGAACCGCGCTCCCGTTCTCTGAAAAATATTTGAGATTTTTCTACTTTTGGAATTTTACATCATGTGGTATGTTGTGCCACTGTACACGGCGTTCCTCTTAGTTATCAATACCGAGCGTAAAACCCTCGGATTAATTAAGGCGAATAAAGTGATCAAAACAATCCAACAGCAAACAGGGTTTCAGCGCGCGCACCCTTCTCAATTGTGCCAAGACTTACCCACACTATTAAAGGTTTCGGAGTTTTCATTTAATGAGAACCCTGCCTTTTTAAAGTATCTTGACCGAAGGGGTGTTGCCTAGCGGTTCAGGTGCTTGCGCGCTTAATTTAATTAAGCTATGGTTCATACCCCTTTTCGTTCGATGTGATTCAAAATATGCCACCAACAGCACCCCCTCCGTTCAAGCCTAAGTCGAAGACAACTAACTACTACCTTAAAAAAGGCTACTACACGCACGAACAACTAATGACACTTTTCAACGAGACTTCGGAATCCGTTGACGTTGCCATAAAAGACATACAACCAATGACCGTTAAACCTAGTCGGTGGTGTATTTCTGACATTGTTGTTTTCGCAAAACAGGCACACACCCCCGCAGAACAATTAGCACTACAGCGAACCTTGGTCGCCAAACAAGATGAGCGCGCAAAGAAACTAAAGAACGACACAACCGAGCAGATGTTGTTGGAATACTATGATGTCGAGCAGACGTTGGCAAAAGCCTACAAGACGTTCGGCAGATGGTTGGACTTGTTGCCTGATACCTTTGAGAAAAAAGGGTACATTCCATCAACTAAAATTTCAGAGTTTGTTGAGTCTGTTGAGAAAGCAAAAGCACAACTACAGAGTGACATGGAAACCATCAAATGAAGCTTTTTGCCAAGACAAAAACAATAATCCACGACATGGCGGTTATGTTTAAGCCGCGTGACGCTCGATCAGTGACGGAGATTGTCAACGAGACATTTAACCTACCCGAAGGGGGTGCGTTTGATATTGATCTCGTACCCTATATGCGTGAGCCACTTGATTTTCTGAAAGATCGCAACACACACATGATTGTGTATGTGTCACCTGCCCGAGCGGGTAAAACAATCACCTTGATTGTGGGTGGACTTACTTACGTTATTTCACAAGACCCATCCGATACCTTGATTGTCCACATCACTGAGACAACCGCACGAAAATTCTCAAGGCTAACCATTGCACGAACGCTTTTAAATTCACCAATTTTACGAAAGTTAATGCCCGTTAGTCGAGATGACGACAATATATTGTCAAAATTCTTACGCAACGGCATGGCGATCATAATAGGTCACACCGCACCATCACAGCTTGCCGCAACAGACTACAAATATGTGTTCATCACAGACTCCGACAGATCGCCTGATGATAATGGGCAAGGTGATTGGATTAAGCAAGCCGACAAGCGAACACAAACATACGGGTCTGCTGGCAAGACTGTGCTTGAGTCTAGCCCATCTCGGGACATTATTGATGCTGATTGGAAACCTAAGACTCGCCATGAAGCACCCCCTGTCGCTGGAATATTGGCTTGGTATAATGCGGGTGACCGTAGAATCGAGCATTGGGAATGTTGTCATTGTCAAGATTTAATACCGTTGTTCCCTGATTATGAGTTGTTTAAATTACCTGAAAGAGGCGCACTACTTAAAGAACTTGAACAGACGGGAAAGACGGATGTTGTTGCTAAATACGCTTGTATTTGGTGTCCTCATTGTGCCGCACAAATAAACATGGACGATGCCATTGAGATGCGGAAGAATCCGATTTGGGTTCGTGAATTTCCCGACGCACCCAACAATGTAATAAAGAGTTATTGGGGTAGTGGATATTCTGCTGGGTTTCAGTCGTGGAAATCGGTACTGGCTGAATATTTTACAGCACTTCAATATTGGGCAAACACGGGTGACGAATCTAAATTACGCACCACATACAATGTTGATATGGGTGCGGCGTACCAACCCATTGCAATGGAGAATAGACTAACTGCAAACGAGCTTCGAGACAGTGCATGGGATTTTGGTGAGTTTGTTGTGCCAAAAGGTGTCTTGTATTTGATAGCGAACATTGACACACAGAAATGGAAGTGGGTAGTTGATGTTCAGGGTGTGGGTGTTGATAACCAGCGTTGGATAATTGACCGTTTTGATGTTACTGACTCTGAGCGGAAAACAGATGACAATGATGGTCTTGCGTTTGTTCAACCAGCCACGTATGCAGAAGATTGGGATAGAATAACGGATGCGGTTTTGCGTAAACGATATCCGTTAGCCGATGGAACAGGGACAATGGCGATACACCACACGGTTTGTGATATGCAGGGTGTTGATGGTGTGACCGAGAACGCATATCGTTATGCAAAGAAGCTTAAATATGAAATGGGACTAGGTGAGTCCTTCACGTTGCTCCGTGGTGAGCGACCAAACCCAAGAACGAACCAACCACTCATACGTGTTGCTGAGTTGGATAAAACGAGTCGGTCTGCTGTCAATGCTCGTGTTGTTGGCAAGTTGACGTTTGTGCGTGTGAACACAACGGTTGCGAAAGATGTGGTTGCGGGTCAATTACGCAGAACAGAACAAGGCGCAAACTATATTAATTTTTCAAAATACTTACCTGATGAGGTGTATGGCGAGTGTACTGTTGAGGTTCGACTTGATAAAGGTTGGGATAACCCGTTGCGAAAGCGAAACGAAGAGTGGGATTTACTTGCCTATGGTATTGTGAACATAAAAATAATAGAACAGCGACTACACGGCAAGCAGTTGAATTGGTCGAACCCACCAACTTTTGCGTTGCCGTGGTCTGAAAACAGTAATGTTGTATTAACACAACAAGACCCCAACACCAAAAAACAGGCGACACAACAGTCAAAGGTTGATAAACTATTGCAATTAAGGGGACAAACTAGGTAGTGGCTAATGCCAAATTGTAACAAAGAACCTGTTGTGGGGCTTGCGCCTGAGTTCGCACAATCATCATCCTATACGTGGGAAGCTTTACACGAGCTTGAAGCCGTTATGCGCTCGGGTGCTAGATTGGTGCGCGTAAACAACAGAACTACTGAGTTCCAGAGCATTACCCAGATGCGTGAGTTGAGAAACGAGATGATTCGTGAATTGAATGCCCGAAAACAAGCAACCTCTTGTCGCCGTGGTCGCGCAGTGAGGCACTTCCTGTGAGCGAGTCATGTAGCACACCTGAACACAGTCTGTCGCGTCTCAAATCGCACAATAGAGCCTATGCCGCCAGTTTTGACCCAACTATGGGTGGTTCGTGGGGTAAGCGTTCGTTTTCACCATTTGAAGAGCTTACAGGTGATCTTGGGTTGCTTGCATCTCGCGCACAAGCCGCTTACCGAAATAACCCGTGGTTGGCTCGTGCAATTGATGTAAAGGTTGCTCAAGAGATTGGCACAGGTATTGTAACCAAGCCACAAACTGGCGACCACGAACTTGATGATAAATTAACGCAACTGTATCTTGAGGTTAAGGATTACCTTGATTTTGATGGCATTACCAATATGTCGGGACTCCAACAAGGGGTTGTTCGGGGTCGTCACTTGTCAGGTGATGGCTTCATGTTGGTTCACAAATTAAAGCCGTCCCGTGCCACACACTTACCAATACCACTCCAATTCCAATTAATTGATGCCAGTTTTTGTCCGTATGACTTGAACGAACTACTCAATAATGGGAACAGAATAATTAACGGTGTTGAGGTGAATGGTCAGGGTCAAAAGGTTGCGTATTGGTTCAGCAAAACCGACCCTGAATTGAAGAAAACGTCAATAGGTGGTCGGTTGTCTGACTATGTTCGTGTGTTGGCAGAGAACGTAATTCACAACTACATTCCGAAGAGAGCGGGGCAACTTCGTGCCGTTCCTGAGATCATAAAAGGTATACCTAAAGCCGTTGCCTTTGAAAAATACAACGATGCAGAGTTAACACGCAAAGGTGTGCGCGCAAACTTAACAGGTGCGATTGAGAAGAACGAGATAACGACAGAAGACGCAAAATACGATTCATTAACAGGCGCACCGTTGGATTATGAGCACGGCGCACTACCTGCGGCAAAGATTGAATCAGGTACGTTTCTTACATTGCTTGCAGGTGAGAAGGTCAACCTTTTCCAAACGGATGATGCTGGTCGGGGTTACCATGATTATCAGAAGTGGCAATTGTTGGCTGTTGCCGCCGCGACAAACACGCCATACCAGTTGATTTCGGGTGATTTTGAAGGAATCAACGACAGGTTATGGCGCGCCATATTTAATGACATGAAACGCTCAGTACAAGCCACACAGTATGCTTTCACAATCCCACAAGTACCTCAATCAATGTGGGGGCATATTCTTGAGAGAGCTTTATTGGTTAAGCGAATATCTAAGCCAAAAGATATGTCAATATTTTTGCTTCGTCGTGCAAAACATCAACCTCAGCGTTGGGATTATATTCACCCTGAGCAAGACGTGAACACGAAGATAAAAGAATTAAAAGCTGGTATTGTTAGCCGTAGCACATTAGTCGATGAGAGTAGCAACGAAGAGTGTATTGAGCAATTGGATGCTACTCGGGCAAAGGACTATCAACGCGAAGTTGACTTGGGTATCCCCAGTATTCTTGATGAAAACAAGCAACCTGAACCAACGTCACCTGATACACCACCAAAACCAGACCCAGAACACCCACCTAAGAAAAAAGGGGAAAAATAATGTCATTATCTGTTTTAGACAAACTACATAACAGAAAGGGTGTGAGTGCTGAGCTAGTCGCCTTTCTATACGCCGAGTCACAGAAACCAACAATGCTCTCACCTGAGTACGCAGAAGCCTATGCACACGCCGCACTCCACGCAGACCTTCAAACGGTTGCGGATGTAAGTGCGTCATCCCTCATTCACGGTGAGCAGAGTTATAGTGTTGATACACCTATTAGTGTTGTGATGCACGAATCTACCGCTGTTGTGATTGTGTCAGGTGGGTTGGTGTCTCGACACGAGATGGGTGCAACAGCATCATACGAGGGTTTGATTGCAACAATGGATACACTCATGGCAGACGACAATGTGAAAAACATTGTTTGTCGATTCAAATCTGGCGGCGGCATGGCAAGTGGTATGGCTAACGCATCAAACCACATTAGGGGATTGCGTGGAAAAGGTAAGGGGTTGTATGCAATTGCTGATGGCTATGCGTTCTCATCCGCCTATGGGTTAATGTCGGCGTTTGACACGCTATGGGTAACACATGGCGGCTCAGTTGGGTCAATTGGTGTGTATATTCGCCATGTATCTACTGAGAAGATGGCTGAGAAAATGGGTGTCGCAGTTACCTATGTTTACGCAGGTGAATTTAAGATTAGTGGAAATCCAGACAACAACCTTAGTGCCAGTGACATGGCACAATTTAAAGAGGTTGTTGACGCTGAATACGTTACATTTACCGAGCTTGTTGCTAAAAACAGACAACTCAGTGTTGAAACTGTTGTAAACACACAAGCTCGGTGTTATTCTGACAAAAAAGCACTTGACGTAGGTTTGGTTGACCAAATCGGAACGTATGCAGAACTATTAACATATATTGGGGAAAATACAATGACACAAACAGAAATTGATGCAATGAAAGCAGAAGCTCGCGCAGAAGGTGTTGCTGAAGCAGAGACAAATGCAAAACTTAAACAAGATTTAGCGAAAGCTGAGCAAGTTAAGCGTGACGAGGTTGTCGCTGAATCACGTGCAACCACAATTACTGCGATGTGTGCCGTTGCTGGTTTGGACGCAGACGCAACAAAAGCATACGTTGATAGCACGGATAGCGTTGCTACTGTGACAACTTCACTGAAAGCATTGGCAACAACGGATAATTCAGCGAACATCAACACGTCAACAACACCTGAAACACCTGCAACAGCCTCGGCAACGAATGCATGGGCAGGCGTTAACTGGAAATAAATTGCAGTACAAATAATCCAAATTTAGGGGAAGCACAATGGCAAACGCAAAAGTTCATAACTACAATTTTCAACGTAAAGGTTGTTACATCGTCTCACAAAGCAACACAGGCAGTGATGGTGTTCATCGCAAACGCATTCAAGCTAAATTCGCTATTAGCGGATTAGGGATGTTGGTTGCGGGTACGATTCTGGGGCAGGATACTGCAACAAAAGAATACTTCCCACATGACCCAACAGCAAACAATGGTACAGAGATTGCTAGTGCAATTTTGTATGATAAGGTTAACGTGGGCGACACAAAAGCTGTTGGTGAGCAAACTCACGCACCTGTGGATTTGGGTGATATGGCTGTGCATGGTGAATACCTTGTGTTTGCAAAAGGGACAACACCAACACAATTATCCGATGCGATCAACTCGTTAACAGATAAGGGTTTCACAATTCGTAACATGGCTGATATTACTGTACCTGCGTAATAATTGTAGTCGTTTAATTAATTAAATTTTTGGGGAAATAACAATGTCAATTTTTGATGTTTTTGAAAACGACGCATTTGGGCTTGTGGAAATGAGTGATGCGTTAGATCGTCGTGAGTATGTACCTACGGGGCTTGCTGACATGGGGATTTTTGTAGATGAGTTTATTCGCACAGAAGATGTTGCGATTGAAATGGGTTCATCTAAATTAAATATAATCCAAACAACCTCACGTGGCGAGCCATTAGCTCAATTGAAGAAACGCTCACGTAGTATTCGTAAGTTTTCAACAACACGAATTGGTCAAGGTACAACCATTGAGGCAGGTGAGTTAGACTTCTTGCGCCAAATGGGTACAGAAGATCAATTTGCATCACTTGCACAAGAGTTGGCAGATCGCCTTGGTCATGGTAATTCCTTGGGTTTGCTTGACAACCTTGATGTCACAATGGAGCGCATGATGCTTGGTTGTGTTCAGGGTAAAGTCCTTGATGCAGACGACACCATCCTTTGGGATTGGGCGCAAGAGTTTGATAACGCCGTTGCCGAAGGCGGCACAGGCACGATTAAGACTGTTGAATTTGACCTAAGCCCGACACAAGCACAGGGTAACTTCCAGAAGCAGGTTAATGAGTTAGTTCGTGACATGGCAACTAATTCAGGTGGTACGTTCATCCCTAACAAAACGAAGATGGTTGCGCTTGTGGGTAACGAGTTCTTCGATAAACTATCATTAATTCCAGAGGTTCGCCAAGCACAAGCGAATCAGATGAAGAACGCCTATATGGTTGATGGAAATGATGCGTTTGGCAAAGTTGAGTTCCCTCTTGGTATGGTTTGGAAGAACTATCGAGGAACGGACGACGGTAGCACTGTTGCAATTAAGCCAGATGAGTGTCATGTCTTCCCAACGAACACACGTGGCGCATTTAAGCGTGTGTTCGCTCACGGTGAGTCGTTTGACGATCTCGGTCAAAAAGGTAAGCGTTACTATGCAAACACAATCCGCGACGTTAAGCGCGATCAGTTTGTGGAACTTGAAGCAATGACGTATCCGTTGTTGGTTTGTACTGTTCCGAAAACGCTTAGAAAACTTACTATTAAGTAATTTCCATTGCATTAAGTTACTGAAAAGCCCTATACTGATTAATTTTGGTATAGGGCTTTTTTGTGGGTGGAATTAATGTTGCAATTTGTTGACAAAAATGGCGAACCGATTGAGTCGCATTTCACAGAAAGTGAATTTGGTGCTTGGTTTGAACACATGGATTCTGGGTTTCTTAACACCCTAAATTTGTTCAGACATAGGCTTGGTTACGGTGTGAGTATATCATACGCAGAAGGTGCGTTAGGTCGATATGGTGGTAACAGTTATAGTAGGCACAATATAGAGCGGTGGTTGTCCTTGTGTGTTGCTGACATTATGCCCGAGATACACGAACCAGATCGTTGGATTCGTATTGCAAAAGAGGTTGGGTTTACAGGCATTGGTTATTATCCCGATTGGCACCCTAGAGCGGGTCTTCATGTGGATACTCGATACGGTGTTCACCCAGACTCAACAAAAGTAGCAACATGGGGTCGTATTGGTTATCGGTACGTGTCGCTTAACAAAGCACTAAACAAAGGTAGGAGGTTGTTGTGAGTTCAAAACTATTAAAAATAATGACGAGTGTCGCCGCTATATTGTTTGTTGGTTGGGGTATTGTTAGCCTAGTCAAGGGTGGTGTATCATTGGTTAAAAGTGATGCAAAGCATGAGATCACCGAAACAATTTTACAAAATAAAATAGAGGCAAATGAGCATGAGATTAAGAATGTCAAAAAAGCAACAGATGTTAGTGGTTCTATTCTCACTGAGTCTGAACTTGATTTTTCTAGTCGGTTGCAGTCCTATTACTCGGATAAAAATCGAACCTTCCGTGAAGACGACACCACTAATATGCCAAGCGATACCAAAGAAATTGAAACTATTGGAGTCGGACACATTGCACCAAAAACGAGTCAAGATGAGTCAGTTTTGCAAAGCCCAACTTCTTTGCCGACGAAAGCTTCCAACGTATTGCTCTGCGACAGCCCAATAGCCATTTATGATGAAACGGGTTCACAAATTTTAGCGTGGGAATGTCCTGATGGAAACTGATAAAATTATCGTAATTTACTCATCGACACAGTTTTTCTATTATGTGTTGTTGTCACTGTCGTTTCTTGGCTTTATAGCAAGTGTTTACACGTTCATGCACACAGGTCATCGGAAGTGGGGTCATCGCGCCTCTAGCATAACTAATGTAGTGTTTCTGGTTATGATGGTTGTGAGTATCTTCGGGGTTGGGGGTAATTTACCCGAAGACATTGCAAGGGGTTTGATTTTGATTGTCACATTTCTCATGGCGCTTGTAGCACTGCTTCGAGCGGCTGATATTCTCGTTGACAACCTAGTACGGCAACGCAAGGTTTGTAAAGAGAAAGAATTTCAACGACACAGGAGGAAACAACGTGATAGAGACAGTTCGGGACTTATTGAAACTAACTAATGAGTTATCGGGTGCGTCTGTATTCAGTCTTGTTCTGTTGGCAACCATTGTATTGGGTTATGTCGTTTACAAATACATTAAGAAGAACTCAGAAGATGCTAAAAAATGTGGCGTTCAGAAGAGTTTGTTAGTTGGTCATGTTCAGAAATTACACGATCTTGACCCCAACGAGGCGTTATCAAAAACAAACCAAATGACGAAAGAGGCACTACTTGATTAAGAACATCATCACATCATCTGGAAAACACGGTTCATTTCGTGTTCGTAATGGTGATCGAGATAGTGACTTGGGTGTCTTGGTCAACTTAAACAAAGGTAAGACTGCGTTCATTGACACAATTGACTGCTCTGATGTGTTTGTTCCCTTCACGTTCGTTGGTGAAGGTCGAGTTGTTATTGATACGATTATGGGAACGAAATACGGTGGCGATCTAATTGATTTGTGGGGTATGTGGGGTTCACACGTAGTTATTCGACACATTTATGGGTTTGACGACAGACCAACCAGACCTTACAAGAAATATCACCCCGACGTTGTTCAAGTGGAGAATTTGGGTCGAACATTTACACCCAATAGTGGTGCATCTGGGCAAATATACCTACCTGATATTGATGTTGAGGTGTCGGGTACAAGTACCCAAGGGGTTACGATGTCGGGTAAAACCAGAAACACTCATGTTGAGATCGGCTCAAGTCGCCTTCACCTCAACTTCCCAAAACCAAAGAAAGGGCGTAGCGGTAGAAAGGTGTTGAACGCCTACCAAATTGACAACAGTATTATTGGGGGTTCGGAGGTTAAAACCAATGGCGAGATTTATGTTGCACCAAGGGGTAACAAGTTTGACCATTTCAGTTATAATAACGAGTTCATAGGTGTTGATATTAATCCATTGAGTGAATTGAGATGAGTGGTATTGGTCAAACAGACAGGCAGGTTAATATTAAATGCCTAAAGGGTTCAACCCTTAATTGGTTCAACAAAGTAGCAAGCGGGGAAATCCCTCGAAACTACACCCAAGCAGACCTTGACGCACTGACATTGGTTGACGTTCACGGTAAGGTTATTCAGTGTGTTATTCAACCAAATAAGTGTGTTGATGGTAAACCACTTGAGCCAATTGTATTATCAACAGACACAGGGGAGATCACAACGTCACCTGATGTCGCTGAGAAGGGTATTATCCGCCTCAAAGTGTCGAGTACCCTTAGTGAGTCGTTTAACTGGACTGATGCATCCTATGAGGTTGTTGTTGCACGTGGTGTTGACGATAAAATTGTAACATCGTTCGGCAAGTTTACTGTATTTGACACACACGACGCACTTTGAAAAATGATTAACCTACCTGATGAATCAAAGAACACAGACATCATCTCAAAACAGGGGATGGTTGTGGTGTCGTCCGACGCGGTGCTTACCGATACGGTGATTGTTTTGGGCGGAAACGACTCACTTTACATTCAGTGTGGGTTGGCTGGCTCTGCTGGCAAAGATGGATTACTTGAGCAAGACGTTAAAGATATTGTGACATCGACATTACACGGTAATGCAAATGATGACGCTATTGCTGTTGACGGTATTGGTAATATTAGGGTCTCCATTGGAACCCTTCAATCAATACCTTAATAATTTAAAAAGGGGAAAAAATAATGGCACTTTCATTAAGTGATTACTTCATCGCAGAACGTGGTGGCGCACTATACAGATTAACAGGGCAAGACCTTGTTGACTTAATTAGTCAAAACTTGGGTACATCGAATCACCAAGTAGACGATGTTGCGGCTAGAGATGCGCTAGGTGACCTGTCGCTGGGTGATATTGTGTTGGTTGACGATGCTTCAGCAGACCCAACCGTTGACAGTGGGTGGGCTATTTATCGTAAACTACCTGCTGGGTTTGTTAAGACCGCAGAAGAGAATAGTCTTGATATTGTCATTACGACAACAAACCTATCAATTGGCTCAAAGACAAGCAACTCAATAACAATAGCAAACAGTGATGGCACACCCGTAACATTGACTGTTGCAAGTAATACAGAGGCAGGTTTGATTAGTGCCGCTCAAAATGAATTGCTTGGTTACATTACGTTAACAGGCGCAATTGACCTAGATGCGATAAAGAATAAATCACATGACGCAGTTACGACCAGCGGCACAAGTGCAACTAACCCAATCAATGTCAACGCAACACAGGTGCTTACATTGAGTATTTCACAACTAACACCGTTGCCGTAATCAAATAATGGCAACATTGGACTCCAGTGATCAGTTTATGGTTGAGCGCGCAGGTAAGCTCCACAGTATACCTGCGTCTGATGTAAAATACCCTGATGCAAAAATGGCACTCATTGGACGGGCTGGACTAGGTACGCTAAACCCCAACCCTACTTTCGTTTTGGGCGTGTCTGATTACGAGACATGGCTGAGCATAAGTAGTCGGTATGATGTTGTAGAGGACGTTGTTGACAATACCGCAGGGTCACTTCACCTGATAACACAAAACTATCCACCCACTATGAATAGTGATAGCTTTTATCCTGTAAATGTGAAGCGTGAGTATCGTGCCAGTATATCAACCCTGTTGAAAATGACAGGTGACGGGGTTGACCCCAATAAAGAATACAGTTCCCTGTTCTATTATGGTGTAACCTGCTACGACTCTGACAAAACACCCATATCGCCACAGCATTTGACTAAGTGGGGTGAGAGTCAAACATACCTTGCCGCGCCATTGAAGAACGGAGACCCGACAATTACTGTCGAAGATGCTAGCGCGTGGTATACGGGGGCGTATGTTCATCGCAGGTCAATCCTAATGCACCGCAAGCGGAGCAACGGAACATACAGCTACAATGGCGCAAATGGACGCATTTATGACAACTTGGGTATGTCTAAATGGAATATGTATTACGCATATAACGAAGGTTCAGATAAGGTTGTTGATAACGGGAATGGGACATGGACGATTACACTAAAGACACCGTGGGCATTGGGTGACTTTGTCGTTGGTGATGCAATTAGAAATAACTATGGGGGTGGTACATATAATTATTGGATTTCATCGCTACGAATTATGGCAAACCCTGCCTTTGACGCGTTTACACGATACGCATCACCTTGGGGCTTGAATACAACTGATCAATATAATTACGCGAGTAAGTTTCGCAACGGCACTGCATTTGTTAAAGCAATGGCATTGCTAAACTATCTGGTATACGAGAAATCGGCTGGGGGTGGTTGGGTTAACTTGGGACACAACACAAACACCATTGTTCGTGAGCAATGGTTCCCAGAACTATCCCTAGAATGGCGACACATACCATGATGAACAACTACATTGACACGTTGATTAGTGACGTTGGTGCGTCGCTTGTTGGTAATATTTTGGCAGGTGAACCCAATACGTTGATTGCAGATATGCGAAAATGCGTCACCACGACAACACTATCAACACCCGATGAAGTACATCAATTGAGTAGGTTGGTTGAGGCAAACAGACAGTTGTTTTTTATGGAAGTTGCCTATGAAAATATTATGTTTAGTCCTGAGATCATGTCTGCGAATAGATTGGCTTTACTGACGAATATAGAATCTGCGTTGGTTGAGTTGGATTCCAGTAGCTATGAACTGTCGTATGCCGCCTTTAACGTAATCATGGCGTGTTGTGTGCGTCTTAGAGAGGTTGTCAATGTCTGATCGCTTTGTTGATGGGTTCCCACCTGAAAATGACCCGCTTGTGTTACAAAACGCCGCTGATGAATTTGCAAAGGTTCGTAAAGATGAAGCATTGCGTAATTTAACAATATCAATTAACGGCGTTGAGTATGACGCAAATACAAACGGGCAACTTAATATGTCGGCTGTTGGTTCTGTCGCCAATTGGCAATTCAACCTACAGATGGTTAGCTATTTGAAAACAATACCTAACCCTTCACCCGATTTACAAGGGTTTATTGCTGTGCAAAGCGCGATCTATAAGAAGATATACAAGGACACGCACGTTAATTGGAAGGGTACTGATAATAAAATGCACAATGTTCAGGTTGAAAGTATTTTAGAGGCATTGTATGGGTCGATGAAGTCAAAAGAAGACATTTTGCACAAATCGGCTGAGGTTGATCTCGATGTTTAATATCAATGATATTTTACCCAAACTAGACACGTTCGCACACCTTGTTCTCGGTGATAGTGTTGAGATTATCCAACCAAATGGCGACGTAACAACAATAAAAGCCATGTTTGAATGGGTTGTTGAGGAGGATGACATTGCGCCCAATGTTGATGATGTTGTTGCATACCTTGAGGAAATTCTCAATGCAGACCAACATCTGTTTTCCGATTGGACTGACACGTTCGTTCGGTATAGGGGTAAGACGTATTCCATATCCGATTTTAGACCCAAGCATGATCGAAACTTCACAGCAAGACTTAGACCTAAGCGAGTTGTGTGATGCCCTCTATTTCACTAAAAATACGACTACAGGCAACGAATATTAACTTGGTGGGCTTAACCAAGACGCAAGTTGCCAAGATCAACCGCAAAGTTGCCAACCAGTTTATCGACATAGCAGAGCGACATATTACCCCCGCTATTGCAAACGATAATAAGATTGGGGTAACTGGTTTTCGCAAAATAAGAATAAAGAAAAAAAGAGCGTTGAGTCGAAAAGGCAAAGGTATTGCAAGTCTTTGGGTTGGGGAAAATGATGTGCTAGCACAGTTTAAAAAAGGCACATGGAAACGCACTAAAGAAGGGGCTGGAAAAGGTAACTTTTTCAAAAAAGGTGCGTTCGTCTTACCGCTTTCAACGGGTAAGAAGTTATTAGTGACACGTGAGCATGGTAAATTAGAGGCGGTGCGTGTACCCTTGCATAATTATCGAACTAGGGTTAATCAGGGCGTTAGTAAGGCTCAAAAGGGTGTGTTAGCTAGCTTTAATCGAGAAGTTAAAATTGAACTAGGGAAAAAGAAGTGATTGATTTAAAAAAAGGCATTCATTTAAACAACATCTATGATGACGAAATACATCTTGTAGGTTGTGTTGCTGATTTATTTGACGAGAAGTTAATGTTCACAATGGATACCGCGCACGAGTTGACTGCTGACTATTTCCAGAAGTTTGCCGATTCGGATAAGGTTGCGTGTGTTATTGAGTTGATGGGATTCAAGCCAGCGGCTAACGTCGATAAGCAACCAAAAGGCTTGTCGTTTATCGAAATGGAATGGCGCATCACAGTCCTATCCCCAAGTGAGTTGTATAACCGTCAATGTGGTGCTAAACTTATTGAAGTTATACGTTCTGTGTGCGCTCTTAACGTGGATGGTTGCAAAAATCGCTACCAGCTAATTCAAGATGTGCATGAGGGGCATAAGCCTAAATTTGACACGTCACTAACAGCCATTCACGCGAGTTTTCGCAGTGTTGGGTTGGTTAACTAAAACAAACTAAAGGAATTCTATCATGGGTAAGAAAGTAATTAGTCGAGATCACAATCACGACGGTAAGGTGTTTAAAGCGGGTACTGATCTCGACAAACTTCCAACGTCGGCTATTGGTTGGCTTGAAGACAACGGTTTTGTTGTTACAAGCGATGAGTTTGACAAAGCTAAAGAAGCTGACAAACCAAAAGCTGACAAACCAAAAGCTGACAAACCAAAAGCTGACAAAGCTGACAAAAATAACGGCACACCACCACCTCCTGCAAAGAAGTAATTTCTGGCAGGTTTGCGGTTCAGGGGGCATAGTCTCCTGAACCGTTATTTAGGGTTAATTTGAAATAAAGGGGAAATACAATGTCTAACAATACGTCGGGCTTTTTAGGTTGTGGTACGGTTTTTATAGCGCCATTTGTGAGCGGCAAACCAACACAACAATGGTATGACTTGGATGAAGTTCAGAAATTCGAGATCAAGGAAAACACGTCTGAAAAAGAACGTAAATCAGGTCGTTGTGACACACTGGGGCAACTTAAAGATCAGGTTGTTTTACATGAGCCAGCAGATTTGTCAATCGCGTTCAGCACAATCAACAAAGACTCAATCGGCTTACTATTGCTCGCTGATAGCGTTGATGTGGATATTGCGGCTGGTACGTTCACAAACGAGGTCATTCGAGTAAAAAAAGGTCGTAGTGTTATTTTGCCACAACAAAATATCAAGACGCTGGAAGTTACCAACGACACGCAAACGACAACATACGTTGAGGGTACTGATTACAAAATCACCAATGCAGGGTTAGGTATGGTGTTGATTTTGGAAACAGGTAATATTGATGACGACAAACACGCTGTATTCTCAGGAACTACAGGTAGTGTTAAAAAGACCACAATCAACGGCGGCTCAAGCTTTAATAAGCGTGTGAGTGTAATGTTGGTTGGCAAGAACCAAGTAACAGGTGAGAATGTGACTTGTTACATTGAGGACGTTCGCTTGCAGTCTCAGTCGGGTGTTGACTTCTTAGCAGATGACTTCATCTCAGGCGATGTGTCAGGTAAACCTGTTATCGGCGCTACGAGTGGTAAGACCTACGAAGTAGAGTTGGGTCACAAGTTTGGCTAACACCTAGCCACAACCCGTAAAAGAGCCGACCATTGTGTTGGCTCTTTTTTTGCCAAAAGGAAACAAAATTGACACTTTTCAAAACGATAGAAATACGAGGAAAACGGGTTACATTTTCAGAGCTTTGTGTTCGGGATGTGCTTGTTTTACTAACCTTGGATTTGAGCGAAGAGGCTACATTGTTGGCTTTTGTTGAACAGGTGTTTGGTATCACTGACATTGCCGATTGGGATGAGCCTGATGTTCACAGGTTGATGGGTGCATTTTCAGAACTTCACCCTACGTTATTGGACGAGCAGAACAATCAAACACCCCAAAAGGAACAACCCGACATGGCGAAACAAGCCATCATCGAACAGGTTAAGGTTTCTAACTTTAACAAAAACATATTAAGTCTGATAGAAATAGGTCACCCTAATCTGCTAGACTACCCCTACTCATTGTATGTCACATTGGTTGACCTGCATAAGAAGTAACCAAGGGGACTCCACATGGCGCAAACTATTCGCCAGTTGATTGAGCTTGAGGCTCGGGACAAGACTGCAAAAGGTATTAACTCCGCGAAGAAAAACTTATCTTCCCTGGATAGATTTGTTCAACGTGTTCACACTACAATGCTTGGTTTTGTTGGGTTAAATATTGCACAGAACTTGGTTCGTGACTTTATCTCAATATCCGACGAGGCTGTCAACTTAGGTAATCGACTAAAACTCGTTACCAACGGTGTCAAGGAAACTAATTTTGTTTTTGACTCCCTTCTAAAGACTTCATTAAAAACTGGCTCATCTCTTGCATCCAGTGTGACGTTGTTTACACGAATGGCACGTCCTGTAAAGGCTCTCGGTTTCTCAATGCAAGAAACCTTGGACGTAACCGAGCTATTTGCCCAAGGTTTGCGTATCTCAGGTGCATCCGCTCAGGAGGCTTCTGGTACTCTCCGTCAGGTTTCTCAAGCATTTGCGAGTGGTGTACTTCGCGGAGAGGAATTTAATAGTTTGATGGAGAACGGTGGACGTATTGCCTTGGCACTTGCTGATGGTTTGCGTGTATCGGTGGGTGAGCTTCGCGCAATGTCACGACAAGGCGAGCTAACGGCTGAAATAGTAACCGAGGCACTTCTTACGCAGAAAGAGGTTATTGCGGCTGAGAACGCTCAAATGGCGCTCACAATCAGCCAATCGTGGGAGAACGTGCAGAGTGTTCTAACGCGATACTTCTCAACCCACACAAAGTTCAACGCTAAGATCGCCAAGGGTTTGCAGGTTGTTGCTGAGAATATTGAACTAATTATCAGCTTAACGAAGATATTAATCACGGTTATTGTTGTCAAGCTAGGTAAGTCAATTCTTGCCAACATCGCATTGCGCGCAAAACAAGCCGCAGACGACAAGGCAAAACACGCCGCAGACTTAGCCGCCATTGAAGACAAGATTGTTGCTGAGCATCGTAAACGTCGTACTGACACGGTTGCTCACGAAATCGCAATGGTTCAACACGCAAAAGAGTTAGCCGCCGCTAATGAGCTAATACTAACAAAGACAAGTGGTTTACGTGCCGCGAAACAAGCCGCATTAGAGAAAGAGGCACTTATTGCCGCTGAAATAACGGCTGAACGCAAGTTATCTGCTGAATATGAGCGGAGTAATATTCAATACGGTAAAGCGAAGACCGCCCAGACCGCTAGATTAAAGAACATCCAAGCCAACACACTAAAACTGGCAACGGTTCGTAAAGAACTTGACGTGGTTACCGAAAAACTAACACTGTCTGAGAAAGCCCTCAGCACATCAATGTACGCTGTTGACATTGCCAATGGGCGTGTTACTCGCTCAACGGCGGCTGTGGTTGCATCAAATGTAGCACTGGATAGGTCATACAACACCAAAAAGATGACCAAGTTCAGTGGCGTTGTGGGTTCATTGCGTGGGAACGTAAGTAAGCTTGGTAAAGCATTTAAACCGATCACTGGGTTAATAAAGGGTGTGGGTGCGGCACTGTTTGGCTGGGTTGGTATTGTTGCGTATGTTGGTTACGAGTTGACCAAAAATGTTATTGATTATGGGCTTGCATGGAAGGCGTGGAGCTATCACATAGACAAGGCAACCACATTCAACAAAGAGAAGTTAAAAGAGATTGAGAAGGATTGGGATGATTGGTCGGATAAGCGAATCGCAGATCAAATGGCGCAAGCCAAAGGTTTCCAGAACGCACAAGACATGGAGCGCAAAGCCCATGCAGAGAATGTTCGATCTCAGGTAAACGAGGCATCGAAACTGGATGCACTTCAACAGAAGCGACTTGATGAGTTTAACAACATAAAAAAGCTTCGAGACAAGGCATACAAAGGTGATCTAAAGCAGATTGCAGAGACCACGCAGAACGAGTTGACGGCACTCAATGCATCCTACACTCATAAACGAAGCATTCTTGAGGCTGAGATTACAGATAAGGTAACCCTTGCCAATGCAATACTTGACTTAGATCAAGAGGTTCAGGGTAAGCGTGAAGACATTTTAATGTTCTCGTTACTAACACAACAAACGGCGAACAAAGAACACTATGCAGACCTTCAAAAAATAACAACAAAGAATTCTGAGGAAAGCAACAAACTACTGCTTGAAGAATTAACGTCAAGCAAAGCTCTCTTGACAAAGCGTGTTGAGTTCCACAAGACAAATATTACCAAGATGAAGTCACACTATGATGACTTGATTGACAAAGCGAAGGAATACGCTCAGAGCGCCAAAGACATTGAGAAAGAAGCGGCTGATTTTATTAAGAGTGTTCGTCGTGACATGATGACGGATGCTGAGAAGGACGCGGCAACTGAGCAAGATTATCGTGAAGCCTTGTCGAAGATACGCGAAGCAGATGCCCTTGACGAAACAAAAGATGCCGAGCGCATTAAAGTCTTACGCCAAGAGGCGAACAGCACCCTTAAAGATTACGTCAATGCAAACAAGGCAAAGTCAAAGTCGGCTAAGAAGGGTAGTCTCGAGGAGCTTAACGCACAGAACAATGTAAACACTGCATTGGGTATGTTTAAGTTAAATAACGACAACCTAGTTGCTTCACAAAAGGCATCTAGTGCCGCGTTTGCAAAGCAAGCAACATCACAACTAGAGTTAATTAAGCAACAAGAGCAATACATCAACCGTTGGACTGCGGCAATTGTTAAGTTGGATGAAAACATAAATACACAGCGAGAGTTGGTTCTTAACTTAGACACAACAAAAGCGACAACCGCACTCAATAAATTTGATGAAAACATTAAGCATTCGATAAAAGAGCTGAATCGCCTTGGTAAAATTCAAGCCGCCTATTATAAAAAGAACCCTAACCAGAAGCCTGTTGAGAAACACGCTGATGGTGGAACAATAGGTTACATTGACGACAGTATTAGTATGCAACGCTTACACGGCAACATTGGTGGAAGTGCCGCACAACAAGGCGACACCGTACCTGCATTACTTGAGCGTGGTGAGTTTGTTATTCGTAAGAGTGCTGTAAATGCGCTAGGTGTTGATTACCTTCGTGAGTTAAATAAAGCTGTGGGTAAGAAGTCTGTCAACCTATACAGTCGCGGTGGTTACATTCCCATTGATCGAAAGGTTAACAGAGGTGGTGTTTCCTTGGGTGGTGGTGTTCCTTCAATTGGGAAGGGTTCAGACGATAGAACAAACAGAATGCTCAATGACTACCTCCGCGAATTACTCAATTATGAGCAAGATTTGGGAACAAACACAGGTCGTCATGGGGGGTTTGGTGGTGTGTCTTCTCGTGCCGCACTAAACAAATATCGTGGTTACGCAGAACAAATGCGAGACCTACCTAACAACAAAGTCAGGGACGGTTTACAAGTCCTTGAGGATATGTTTAGTTTGCATAAGGGTGACATTTTATCAGCAGACAAGCACAAGCGATTGAGTGAACTTGAGGGTAAGTTTGCAAAATACATGGCGAAGACAAAAGCAGACGCTATGCGCGAGGCATTGTCGCCCCCACAAACATTCAAAACACCCAAAGTAAGCACAACGCCACAAGCACCACAAACACATAGCGTTGACCCCATAACTGTTCCAAAAACGAACCACACCACTACACCCACGGTTGCGCCTGTAGTTAGCCCTGTGACAGCCGAACCGATTGCAATGGAAGGTGTTGCTTCGGGTATAACACACATCAGAAAAGCATTGGGTGTTGTTCAGAAGCAAATAACACCAACAGCACATGGGGCAACAGCAGAGCC
>Ga0256844_10000218_pt1 | contig 22908 bp, 8 predicted proteins | sample MusselsmetaG_FD_189100 | JGI IMG/M metagenome (GOLD analysis project Ga0256844, IMG submission 189100) | Mussel associated microbial communities from hydrothermal vent at the East Pacific Rise, Pacific Ocean - Mussels | ecosystem: Host-associated > Mollusca > Shell > Unclassified ... | reverse complement strand
AACGGGACGAATATTCACTCAGGAAATAAAACACTACAATTAGAATCTTTTGAATTCAATAATGTCAATAATCCTCAAGGGGGGCTAAACGATGTGCAGCTTGTTTTTGCTGATAATACAGGAGTAGCAGATACTTGGTTGCACGAAGTGCATCAGCCTTGGGCAGCAAACTTTAATAATTTACCAAGATTGCGTGTTGTGATAGATGGAGCGGGTAATGTTACTCTATTTGGTACAAGGGAATCTACATCTTTGGTATTGGAGCCTTTACAAACAGCTGACGGGAGCCCATTCACAACAATTAATTTTCCTGTAGGGTTAACTACATTTACAATAACAAACCCAGATGATGGTACACAAGATTATATAGCGGGCACTATAGCTTCCTTTTGTGATACAGATAGAGATGGTGTTCCAGATTATTTAGATTTAGATTCAGATAATGATGGTATTCTAGATGCAATTGAAGCAGATAGTGATTTTGATGGTGATGGTATAAAAGATAGGTTTGATTTAGATAGTGATAATGACGGAATTTCAGATATTATCGAAGCGGGTGGTGTTGATACAGATGGTGATGCGCATGTAGATGGTTTTACAGATGCTAATAATGACGGTTTAGATGATGCCATTGCAGCAAGCCCTTTACCAATTCCAAATACTGACGGAACAGAAGGTGTAGATTATTTAGATATAGACGCAGATGGCGATGGTATTGTAGACAATATAGAAGGACAAACAACATTTGATTATTTAGCACCTTCAGGAAATGATGTAGATAACGATGGTTTAGACGATAATTATGACGGAGATGATGAGCTTACTGCTGGCGTTAGTGGAGGTACAGGTCCTCATGGAGCTGTTGAACCAACAAATACTGATGGCGCAGCAGATAAACCAGATTATTTAGATTTAGATTCAGATAATGATGGTGATTTAGATAGTTTAGAAGGATGGGATTTTGACAATGATGGCGTAGCAGATACAGTACCTTCAGGAGGAGATGCAGATCATGACGGACTTGATAATGCATACGATACAGACAATACACAAATAAATCCTACAAATGGACAAAACCCACAAACTGTTGGAGATTTTCCAGATGTAGATACACCAGGTGGAGAGCCAGACTGGAGAGATGCATTATTGATACCAGATAATGATAATGATGGTATTGCTGATGCCGATGATTTAGATTCAGACAATGATGGTATTCCAGATATCATTGAGTCAGGCGGTATAGATCCATATAAAGATGATGATAATGACGGAGTTCCAGCCTATTTAGATGATAATGATAATGATGGAGCAATAGGAGATGATGATAATGCAGTACAAGCTGCATTTGATACAGATGGCGATGGCATACCAAACCATTTTGATTTAGATTCAGATAATGATGGTATTTATGACGTAGTAGAATCAGGGCAATTAAATGGAACTACCATAGTTGATTTAGGAAATGATGGTGTTTTAGACGGAGATCCAGTATTATTCGGAACGAACGGCTTATTAAATGTGTTAGAGACCGCACCAAATAGTGGTGTATTGGCTAACCCAACAGCAGATTCAGATACTGATGGTATACCAGATTCAAACGAATTAGATGCAGATAATGATACTTGTAATGATGTTACAGAAGCTGGTTTTATAGATAATGACGGTAGTGGTAGATTAGGAAATAACGTTGGTTTAACTGTAGATGCTAATGGTGTAGTAAACACACCAGGAACAACGGCTTATACAGAGCCAAGAGATTTAGACAATAGCAATGCTTATGATTTTCAAGAAGCAGGTCTGCCAGTTCCAAATGTAGCAACAGATCCTTTAAGTCAAACCATTACAATTAATGCTAATGTTGCATTTAGTACAGATATCTTAGCTCAGATAACATATAGATGGCAAGAAAGTATAGATGGAGGAACTAATTGGGTAAATATCTCAAATGGAGGAACAAACCCTACATATAGTAATGCAACTACGAATGAATTAACATTAACATCAGTTCCATTAGCATATCATGGTTATATGTATAGAGTGGTGCTTACTTCGCCAGCATTTGTTTGTGATACGGACTGGCCTTCTAACCCAGCAACATTAACACTTTATCCAGATCATGATGGTGATGGTATTGCCGATGTAGATGATTTAGATGATGATAATGATGGTATTCCAGATGCAGTTGAAGGTACAGGAGATATAGATAATGATGGTGTTCCAAACCATTTCGATTTAGATTCAGATAATGATGGTATTTATGACGTAGTAGAATCAGGACAATTAAATGGGGGTACCGTAGTAGATTTAAATCATGACGGTATTTTAGATGGGAACTCAGCAGATTTTGGAACGAATGGATTATTAAATGGCTTAGAAACTGCAACAGATAGTGGTGTATTAGCTAACCCAATAGCAGATTCAAATACTGATGGTATACCAGATTCAAACGAATTAGATGCAGATGGAGATTTTTGTAATGATATTATAGAAGCAGGCTTTATAGATAATGATGGTAGCGGTAGATTAGGAAGCGATGTTGGCTTAACAGTAGATGTAAATGGTGTAGTAAATACTCCAGGAACAGTAGGCTACACAGAACCTAATAATATTAATAACAATACTTTTTATGATTTTCAAGAAGTAGGATTACCAGTACAACCAATAACAGTACACCCACAAAGTCAGACGATAGAAATTAATGCAAATGTTAGCTTTAATACAAATACTCAAACTCAAGTTACATACAGATGGTATGAAAACAGGAATGACGGGAATGGCTGGATTCTGATAACAAACGGAGGTACAAACCCAACTTATAGTGGTAGAGGTACAGAAACATTAACCTTAACTTCAGTACCAGATTCTTATGAAGGCTATATGTATAGAGTTGTAATTTCTACACCAACATACGCATGTGATAGTAACCTTACTTCTAACCCAGCAATATTAACATTAGCACCAGATTATGATGGTGATGGTATTGCTGATGTAGTAGATTTAGATACAGATAATGACGGTATTCCAGATATTATTGAATCAGGCGGTGTAGATCCTTATGAAGATAATGATAGTGATGGAGTTCCTGCATATTTAGATGATAATGATAATGACAACAATATCGGAGATGATAATAATGCTACTGAATCAGCTTTTGATACAGATGGCGATGGTATCGCAAATCATTTAGATGTAGATTCAGATAATGATGGTATTTATGACCTTATTGAATCAGGGCAGATAGACCCTGCAAATAATATAGTAGATGATGCAGATCATAATGGAATGATAGATGGCGCTACACCAGCAGGTGTAGGTGCTAACGGATTGTTTAATCCATTAGAAACCACACCAGATAGTGGTATGTTAACCACAGCAACTGCTGATTCTGATGGAGATAATATAATAGATGCGAATGAACTAGATGCAGATGATGATGGCTGTCTAGATGTGCTAGAAGCAGGTTTTTCTGATGGAGATTCTAACGGATTATTAGGTGTTGGTGTATTTGGTTCAGGATTAACAGTGAATGCCATTGGAGCGGTAACAAGTGCGGCAGGTTATGCAGAGCCAAGAGATTTAGATATAAATGGTATTTACGATTTCCAAGAAAAAGGTTTTGATGTACAACCTATTACAACTCATCCAGCAGATCAAACCATTAATATCAATGCAAATGTTAGCTTTAATACAGACAATCAACCCGTAACATACCAATGGCAAGAGAGTATAGATGGTGTGAATTGGTCAAACATTTCAAATGGAGGAACAAATCCAACTTATAGCGGGGCAACATCAGATATATTAACCTTAACAAATGTTCCTATAACATACAATGGGTATATGTATAAAGTTGTATTATCATCACCAGCTTTTGTTTGTGATGTAAATAAAACTTCCAATCCAGCAATATTAACATTAGCACCAGATCACGATGGAGATGGTACTCCAGATGCTGAAGATTTAGATTCAGATAATGATGGTATTCCAGATATTGATGAGTCAGGAGGCGTAAATCCATATGCAGATTTAGATAATGATGGTGTTCCAGCTTATCTAGATGATAATGATAATGACAATACCATTGGAGATGATAACAATACCATTGAATTAGGTTTTGATACGGATGGTGATGGTGTTCCAAACCATTTCGATTTAGACTCAGATAATGATGGTATTTATGACATTGTAGAATCAGGACAATTAAACGGTGCGAATGTAATCGATTTAGGAAATGATGGAATTTTAGATGGTAATCCAGCAGATTTTGGAGCTAACGGATTATTAGATGGAATAGAGACTACACCAGAAAGCGGTGTATTGACTAATCCTACAGCAGATTCAGATACTGACGGTATACCAGATTCAAACGAATTAAATGCAGATCCAGATTCTTGTAATGATGTTACAGAAGCAGGCTTTGATGATACTGATGGTAGCGGTAGATTAGGTAGTGATGTTGGCTTAACAGTAGATGCTAATGGTATTGTAAATACACCAGGCACCAGTGCTTATACACAACCAAATGATTTAGATAATAATAATATTTTTGATTTTCAAGAAGAAGGCTTTGCAGTACAACCTATAGGTACACAACCTCAAGATGAAGTTATTGTTATCAATGCAAGTGCAAACTTTAATGTAGACATCCAAAATCAAATTACTTACCAATGGCAAGAAAGTACAGATAACGGTATAAATTGGTTAAACATTTCAAATGGAGGAACAAATCCTACATATAGTGGTGTAACTACAGATGCATTAACAATAACAAAGGTGCCACAACCTTTTAATGGGCATAAATATAGAGTCGTATTGGCATCACCAGCTTTTGCCTGTGACACTGATATTATTTCAGAGGAGGCTTTATTAACCGTATATCCTGATTTTGATGGTGATGGTGTTGGAGACCCATTAGATTTAGATGATGATAATGATGGTATTCCAGATTTAGTTGAACAGAATGGAAATGATCCTTTAGCAGATGTTGATGGAGACGGAGTTCCAGTATATTTAGATGATAATGATAATAATATATCAGTTGGAGATGTAAATGGTCAAGTTGAAGATGCTTATGATTTTGATGGCGACGGTATTGCAAACCATTTCGATTTAGACACAGATGGCGATGGTATTTTAGATGTAGTAGAGGCTGGTCTATCTAATTTAGATGGTAATGGCGATGGTGTTATTGATGGTGTACCAGCAGATTTTGGTACCAATGGTTTATTTGATGGTATTGAAGACGCTCCAGATAGTGGTGTCTTAAATTATATACTATTAGATACAGATGGAGATACAAGAATGAATTTTATTGATATTGACGATGATAATGATGGTATTTTAACGATAGTTGAAACAGATATTGATTCTGATAATGATACCTATCTTGATTATCTTGATATCGATTCTGATAATGATGGTATTCCAGATAATATTGAGGCACAGTCTACAGCAAATTATATAGCTCCATTAGGCACAGATGTAAATGCAGATGGATTAGATGATGCTTATAATGTAGCAACAGGCCTTAGTCCAGAAAATACAGATGGTGATAATGATCCAGATTATTTAGATGATGATAGTGATAATGATTCTATATTAGATAGTATTGAAGGTCATGATACAAATCATGATGGGCTGATAAGCGATTTAGATGTAGAAGCTTCTAACCCAACACCTGTTCTTACAGGTGTAGATACAGATGGTGATGGTTTAGATGATGGTTACGAAGGAGGAGATAATAATGATGGTTTTGATGTTAATGATGATATTGATAGTCCAGCAACCAAACTACCAAATACAGATGCAGACCTTGAAGCAGGAGAGTTTACAAGTAGCTTAGTTACAGGAGATGCAGAGGTAGATTATAGAGATACAGATGATGATGGTGATGGAGTTTTAACACTTGATGAAGCTACAGGGAATTGTGATGAAGATTTATTCCCAGACTATTTAGATCCAACATCATGTTTCTTTATACCAAATGGATTTTCACCAAACGGAGATGGGGATAATGAGACCTTTATTATACCAGAATTGTCAGAATATCCAAATTTTGAGATGGAAGTATACGATAGATGGGGGAATATCGTTTATGATTACGATAATAATGGTAAAAGTAACCCAGAATGGTGGGATGCATTATCAACAGGAACAAGAACTATTAATAAAAATAAAAAAGTACCAGCAGGAACGTATTACTATATTATAAAATTTAATAAAGGAGGTAGAACTCCAGTAACTGGTTGGGTTTATGTAAACTATTAGTGAGGCCCCAATTTGAGAAAGCTAAAGCTTTCTCAAATTGGTAAGTTGTCCTGATTGCTATGGGGATAACCCCGCTGTTATTGAGATTAACCTGCTTTGTCGCAGCTAAGTTAATTCCAACAGCACAGAATCTAAAAAAGAATAAGAACCAAAAATAAAAAGCCAAAAGGCTGATAAAAGAAAAAAGAGACAGATGAAAAAACTAACAGTAGTTTTACTATTACTCTTGATATCTCTAACAGAGTTAAGTGCACAACAAGATCCACAGTATACAGAGTACATGTATAATATGAATATTGTAAATCCTGCTTATGCAGGTTCTCGAGGAACCTTAAGTATAGGTATTTTAGGTAGAACGCAATGGGTAGATATCCAAGGAGCTCCTAAAACGGTAACTATGGCAGTACATGCGCCAGTAGGGAAGAATTTAGCGATGGGTTTTTCGGCAATATCCGATAGTCATGGTCCAGTAAAGGAGCAGAATATCTATGCAGATTTTTCGTATACGGTAAGTACATCAGAAGAAGGCAGGTTGGCCTTTGGACTAAAAGGAGGAATAACATTGTTTGATGTTGGTTTATTATCAGTAGAGTTACCTCAAACCCCACAGGGCGTAGATCAATTATTTTCAGATGACACCCATGAGCGCTTGCCCAACTTTGGAGCAGGAGTTTATTATTACAATGAGAAGTTTTATGTAGGTTTGTCAGCTCCCAATATTTTAGAGACCAAGCATTTAGAGAAGGAAGGTAATGTAATTACCAAAGCCTCAGAGAAGATGCATTACTTTTTAACCTCAGGTTATGTATTTGATTTATCGAGTAATTTAAAGTTTAAACCATCTACAATGATAAAGGCGGTATCAGGCTCACCAGTATCTGTAGATTTATCAGCAAACTTTTTGTTTAATGACAGGTTGGAGTTAGGCGCAAGTTATCGATTTGGCGATTCAGTAAGTGGATTGATAAGTTTTGGTGTCACAAAAGATTTACGGATGGGTTTTGCTTATGATTATACTACGACAGAGTTAGGAAAGTATAGTGGCGGTACCTATGAAGGTTTTTTACAATGGGATATTGATTTTTCAAAGAAGAACCTGAAATCACCTCGGTTTTTCTAAGAGCTTAGAAATAAATAAATGTAAAATACAGATTAAAAGATATTGTTTATTTTTAGAATTAAACAATACGATGGTTTAATAACAAATCTGTTATATTAAGAATTAAATGTAAATAAATGAAAAATTACTTTATCATAGCCTTATTGTTTTGTGCAAACTTTTTTTATGCTCAAACAGAAGGAGCTGGAAAATATGCTGCTAAAAATATAGATACAAATACTTCAAAGTATGAATTTGGTACTGCCTTTCATAGTGAAGATAAATTAGTATTTGCTGCACCAAGGCGGGGATTTAGAATCATAAGAGATGTTTGGGAAGAAAATGGCCAACGCTTTTTAGATTTATATGAAGGAACTATCTCTGAAGGAGGAAATCTTACCAATGTAAAAAAATTAGGAGGCGAAGTAAACTCAAAATATCATGAGGCAGATGCAGTATTCACTAAAGACAACAAAACAGTTTTTTTTACAAGAGACAATTACTACAATAAAAAACTAGGTTTTGATAATAAAGGTATTACAAACTTGGCAATGTTTAAAGCAAGTATAAATGCTAAAGGAGAATGGATTAATATCATTCCAATGCCATTTAATAATGTTGAGTATTCCGTTGGTCATCCAGCATTAAGTGAAGATGAAAAAACATTATACTTTGTTTCTGATATGCCAGGATCATTAGGTGAAGTAGATATTTTTAAAGTAGAAATCAATCAAAGCGGATTTGGTAATCCAGAAAATTTAGGATCAAAAGTGAATTCAACTGCAAAAGATTGGTTTCCTTTTGTTGATGGGCAAGTATTGTATTTTGCCTCAGATAGAGCTGGTGGTAAAGGAGGTTCAGATATTTACGCAACAAAATTAGCAGGTATTGTAACAAATCCTATAAATTTGAATGAGCCAGTTAATTCTGCTGGAGATGATATTGCATTTATTATTAATGCAGAAACAAGAAAAGGGTATTTTTCTTCAAATAGAGAAGGAGGGCAAGGAGATGATGATATTTATTCTTTTACAGAAGAAGAGTCTATTGTATTTAAATGTATACAGATAATAAAAGGAGAAGTAAGAGATTTGAATTCAGAAGCTTTATTACCTGGAGCAGAAGTTGTATTAAAAGATGCAGAAGGAAATGAGATAGAAACAGTTTTAACAAAGGATGATGCAACATTTTCTTTTGAAATAAATTGTGAAACAGAATATAAATTAATGGGTAGAAAAGTTGATTATACCCCACAATCTAAAACATTTACAACATCTAATGAACCAGATATTGAAAAGAAATTAATCATCTCTTTAGGAAGAGGTAGTATTAATTTTATGGCAGGAGGTTCAGGTGTTAATGGAAATGGCACTAGTCAGGATCAGAGAGCAGATGTTAAACCTGAAGGTTTACCAGACAAACTACCAGAACAGATTGTAAGACTACAGTCATCAGGGCAATATGCGGTAAATATTAATCCAATATATTTTGAATTAAATTCATCCTATCTAAATAAAGCAGCGAAGAGAGAATTAAAAAAAGTAGCAAAATTAATGAAAGAGTATCCTGAGATGATTATTGAAGCAGCATCTCATACAGATTCAAGAGCTCCAGATAGCTGGAATAATTGGTTGTCAGATAATAGAGCTAAAAGAACGGTAAAGTATATTATTAGACAAGGTATCAACCCTAGAAGAATAACAGGAAAAGGTTATGGTGAAACACAACTAATCAATGAATGTGCTAATGGCGTTCAATGTACTGAAGCGCAACATGCAAAGAATAGACGTTCAGATTTTGTAATTATAAGAATGTAATAGCAAAAATGAATATAAAAACAAAAAACCTTCTAACTTTAGAAGGTTTTTTGTTTTTAATAAGATATACTAATATGTTTGGCATTACGTTTGTATATATAGTGATATAATAAATTATAAGCTATAATGAAATTTTTAATCACATTATTTTTTACCCTAACAACACTTTTAGTGTCTGCTCAAATAGAAAGAGCAGATTCAATTAAAGCAGCAGAATACACAGTTAAGAGTCTTGAAGCAAATTCAAAGTATGCAGATTTTGGTTCTACGTATTTTGGCAAAGATAAAATTGTATTTTCTTCATCTAGAAAAAAACCAGGAGTATCTAATAAAGTTTGGAAAAAAAATGGACAACCCTATTTAGATTTATATATAGGAGATGTTACAAGTAGTGGTGATATAAAAAATATAAAGCCATTTTCGCCAGACGTAAATTCAAAATACCATGATGCTTTTGTTGCTTTTTCACCAGACTTAAAAGATGTTTATTTTTCTTCTAATAATTATATGAAGCGGAAAGTGAAATCTGAAAATATTAAAATTTTTAAAGCAAAAATAGCTGATGGTCGTTGGAGGAACTTTGTAACTCTTCCATTTAATAATGACGAGTATGATACAGGGCATCCCGTATTTAATAAGGATGGTACCAAAATGTATTTTGTATCTAACATGTCAGGTACTTTAGGTGATAAAGATATTTTTGTTGTAGACGTACAAAATGGTCATTATGGTACTCCCGTAAATTTAGGGCCAACCATAAATTCTACAGCAAAAGAATATACCCCTTTTATTGATGGAGATGTAATCTACTTTGCATCTAATAGAAAAGGAGGTTTTGGAGGTTTTGATATCTATATGACAAGATTAGATGGCTCTATTCCTAAGCCTATTAATTTAGGAAAGGGAATTAATAGCAAAGCAGATGATTTTGCTTTTATTATTGACAATGAAAAACTAAAAGGCTATTTCTCTTCAAATAGAGGTGGCGGAAAAGGAGATGATGATATTTATTCATTTGTTCAAAGAACAACAATCCCTATTTGCAATCAAGTTATTACAGGTATAATTAAAGATAAACTAACAAGGTTACCCGTAGCAAATGCTTTTGTTGCATTGATAGATAGTGAAGGGAATCAAATAAGAAAGCATGCAACACTTGCAAATGGGAAGTTCTATTTTAATCTAAAATGTAGTATTTCATATACTATTCAAGTAACAAAGAATGGTTTTTTTGATGGAGAGTTGCAGTTTAAGACCTCACAAGTGAATGGTTATAAAAATGAAGAAACCATATATATAGAAGAGAAAGAATTTAAAATGAGAAATGCTCAAGAAATGTTGAGTGTAGAAAGTATTAAGTTTGAATTAAACAGTACAGATATTAAAAAAGAATCAGAACGGATTTTAGAAAAAGTAATTCGATTGATGAAAAAATATCCTAAAATGAAAGTTGAGTTTGGAGTACATACAGATTCAAGAGGGCCAGATGCATTTAATTTAAGCTTAACAAAAAGAAGAGCAGAAGCAACAGCAGAATATTTAATATCAAAAGGTGCAGATTTTATGAGACTTACATCAAGAGGCTATGGTGAAACGATACCCTTGAATAAATGTGTTAACGGTGTAAAATGTACAGACTTACAATATCAATTAAATAAACGTACTGAATTTGTAGTTCTTAAAAGGTAGGACTTAACAAATAAGAATAGTAAAAAAGCATCTCAATTTATGAGATGCTTTTTTATTGGCATAAAATCAATAATTTAAAGAAAAACCGTAATTTCGCACCTTGATAGAATATAGATAAAAAATGAGTGCCAAATTTAGAGAATATAAAGGCTTAGACCTAACCAGAAGTGCAGATGAAATATTAGCTTTTTGGGAAGAAAATACTATTTTTCAAAAAAGTATTACTTCTCGTGATGAGAATAAACCTTTTGTATTTAATGAAGGGCCTCCATCAGCAAACGGATTGCCAGGAATTCATCATGTAATGGCAAGAGCGATTAAAGATATATTTTGTAGGTATAAAACATTACAAGGGTATCGCGTAGCGCGTAAAGCAGGTTGGGATACACATGGGCTACCTATTGAATTGGGTGTAGAAAAAGAATTGGGTATTACCAAAGAAGATATTGGTACGAAAATTACCGTTGAAGCATATAACGAAGCTTGTAAAAAAGCGGTAATGCGTTATACAGATGTTTGGGAAGAACTCACCAAAAAAATGGGACATTGGGTAGATATGAACGACCCATATATTACCTATAAACCAAAATATATGGAGACTGTTTGGTGGCTCTTAAAGCAAATCTATAACAAAGGTTTGTTGTACAAAGGCTATACCATACAACCCTATTCACCAAAAGCAGGTACAGGTCTTAGTTCACATGAATTAAACCAACCTGGTACCTATCAAGATGTAACGGATACTACGGTAGTGGCACAATTCCCCCTAACCCCCGAAGGGGGAATTCTCTTGCAAAAAGCATTTGAGATCTCCCCTCCTTTGGAGGGGTCGGGGGAGGACTTTTTCTTCCTAGCATGGACAACCACACCTTGGACACTTCCTTCTAATACGGCCTTAACTGTTGGGAATAAGATTGATTATGTATTGGTGTCCACGTTTAATCAATATACATTTCAACCTATCCGCGTAGTTTTAGCAAAGAAGTTGGTGCCTTGTCAGTTTTCAGGTAAATTTCAAGAGGTAGAAACGATTACTGCTTTGAATGCCTATACCAAAGGAGATAAAAAAATACCATACCATATTTTAGCAGAATGCAAAGGAGCAGACTTAGTAGGAATTCAATACGAACAACTATTACCTTACGCTTTACCCTATCAAAATGCTGAAAATGCCTTTAGAGTAATTGCAGGAGATTTTGTAACCACCGAAGATGGTACAGGTATTGTCCATACCGCACCAACTTTTGGTGCAGATGATGCATTAGTAGCCAAACAAGCTACACCAGAAATTCCGCCATTATTAGTGTTGGATGATAATGGAAATCCAGTGCCTTTAGTAGATCTACAAGGGCGATTCAGACCAGAAATGGGAGAATTTGCAGGCAAATATGTTAAAAATGAATATTACGATGCAGGTCAAGCTCCAGAGCGTTCGATTGATGTTGAGTTAGCCATTAAGCTAAAAGAGGAAAACAAAGCCTTTAAAGTAGAAAAATACAAGCATAGTTATCCGCATTGTTGGCGTACTGATAAACCTATTTTATATTATCCATTAGATTCTTGGTTTGTAAAAGTTACTAACCAACGAGATAGAATGTTTGAACTTAATGAAACCATCAATTGGAAACCAAAATCTACAGGTACAGGTCGTTTTGGTAATTGGTTGAAAAATGCTAATGATTGGAACTTGTCGCGTTCTCGTTTTTGGGGAATTCCACTACCTATTTGGCGAACAGAAGATGGTACCGAAGAAATTTTGATAGGTTCTGTAGAAGAGCTTAAAGAGGAAATGAACCGTGCTGTTGAAGCCAATATAATGGATGTCGATATTTTTGCAGATTTTGAAGTCGGTAATATGTCAGAAGAGAATTATGACAACGTTGATTTACATAAAAATATAGTTGATAAAATTACCTTAGTATCACCATCAGGCAAACCAATGAAACGTGAATCTGATTTGATTGATGTTTGGTTTGATTCAGGTGCAGTGCCTTATGCACAGTGGCATTATCCTTTTGAAAATAAGGAATTAATCCCATCCTTTGTCCTTCCTGAAGAGAAGGGAACAACAAGTTCTCCTTCAAAGGGAATTAAAAAAGGTAATTTTCCTGCCGATTTTATTGCTGAGGGCGTAGACCAAACAAGAGGTTGGTTTTACACACAACATGTTATTGGTACATTAGTTTTCGATTCTGTTGCCTATAAAAATGTAGTATCTAATGGTTTGGTGTTAGACAAAGCAGGTAAAAAAATGTCGAAACGTTTAGGCAATGCTGCTGATCCGTTTAAAACGATGGAAAAATACGGTGCAGATGCTACACGTTGGTATATGATAGCAAATGCCAATCCTTGGGATAATTTAAAATTTGATGAAGAAGGAATTTTAGAAGTACGACGTAAATTTTTTGGCACACTATATAATACCTATTCCTTTTTTACATTGTATGCCAATATAGATCAATTTTCTTACGCTGAAGCGGATGTAGAGATAGATAAAAGACCAGAAATTGACCGATGGATTCTATCAGAGTTAAATACATTGATAAAAAATGTTGCCTCTTATTATGACGATTATGAACCAACAAAAGCAGCTAGAGCCATCCAATACTTTGTAACTGAAAATTTAAGTAACTGGTTTGTACGATTAAGTAGAAGACGTTTCTGGAAAGGAGAGTATGAACAAGATAAAATATCTGCTTACCAAACATTATATACTTGTATGTTGACTGTAGCCAAGTTAAGTTCACCAATTGCTCCGTTTTATATGGATCAATTGTATAGAGATTTAAATAAAGTTACAGCAAATGACAGTAACGAATCTGTTCATTTAACAGCATTCCCTAAGTATGATGAATCACTAATTGACAGTTCTTTAGAACGTAAAATGCAAAAAGCTCAAGCAATATCTTCAATGGTATTATCCTTACGTAAAAAGGAAATGATAAAAGTACGTCAGCCCTTGCAACGTATTATGATTCCTGTACTAGACGATCAAGATAGAGAAGATGTAGAAGCTGTAGCCAATTTAATCAAAGCAGAGGTCAATGTTAAAGAAATAGAATTGATTGATGATGCTTCAGGGATCTTGGTAAAAAGTATCAAGCCTAATTTTAAAGTGTTAGGTCCGAGATTTGGAAAAGAGATGCGATTTGTTGCCGCTGAAATTCAAAAATTGACACAAGAAGATATTTTAACGATTGAAAAACAAGGACAAATAACATTTGAAGTTAACGGCAAAAATATTATCTTAACCCTCGATGAAGTAGAAATTTCATCACAAGATATTGAAGGGTGGTTAGTAGCCAATCAGGGCAATTTAACCGTAGCTTTAGACGTTACTATATCAGAGAAACTACGTAAAGAAGGGATTGCAAGAGAATTGATTAATAGAATTCAAAATTTACGTAAAGAATCAGGTTTCAATGTAACCGATAAAATAAAAGTACAAATTCAAAAAGACGGCATTGTAGAACTTGCAATTTTAGAAAATGAAGTGTATATCAAGACAGAAACACTAACCAATGAATTGGTGTTAGAAGAGCAAATAAAAAATGGTATAGAAATTGCTTTTGATGATGTGCATACCAAATTAGTAATAGAAAAAAATTAGAATGATGATAGAGAATACAGTAAAATACTCAGACAAAGATTTACAAGAGTTTAAAGAAATTATAAAGAAAAAAATAGCACATGCAGAAGAAGATTTAGCATTGTTGCGAAGTTCTTATATGAACGATAGTAATAATGGTACAGAAGATACTTCGCCAACATTCAAGGCCTTTGAAGAAGGTTCAGAAACCATGTCTAAGGAGTCTAATGTAAAGTTAGCTATTCGTCAAGAAAAATTTATAAGAGACTTAAACAATGCCCTATTGCGTATTGAAAACAAAACCTATGGTATTTGTAGAGTAACAGGTAAATTGATACAAAAAGAACGGCTAAAATTAGTGCCTCATGCTACTTTAAGTATAGAAGCTAAGCGGCAGCAAAAATAAGAATAAATTAGTAATAAAAACCAGCTGTTATTCAGACCACAGCAAAGAATCTTAAATTTAGAGATTCTTCTCCCAATAGCAAATGGAAGTTCTTCTTACTCTGAATAATAGTAAATTTCAATTAAACACAGATTGAAATTCAATAATAATGTTATTTTTGTTGCGTTTTAAATTTGAAAATTCTTAGATGAAGAAACCAATATTACTTATTACAATCATATTGTTTTTAGACCAGTTTAGTAAAATATGGTTAAAAACTCATTTTGAATTGGGCGAAGAGGTTAAAGTACTAGGCCTAGATTGGTTTCGTATTCATTTTCTAGAAAATTACGGAATGGCATGGGGTACGGAGTTTGGTGGTAAAAACGGAAAGTTGTTTTTAACTTTTTTTCGTTTAATAGCTATTGGTGGAATTGGCTACTGGTTGTATGATTCTGTAAGAAAGAATGCGCCTAAGGTTTTAACAATAGCTATTGCATTTATTTTTGCAGGTGCTTTAGGAAATATTTTCGATTCCGTTTTATATGGAGTCTTGTTTGGAGATAGTCATAGCCAAGTAGCTAAATTTTTACCAGAACAAGGAGGATATGGAACTTTATTTCATGGTAAAGTAGTCGATTTGTTTTATTTTCCTTTTCTTGAAAATGCTACATTACCTTCATGGATTCCTGCACTAAATTTTAATTGGCCAGATTGGTTGCCGTTTTTAGGAGGTAAAAATTTCTCATTATTTGCAGATAGGAATTTCACATTTTTTCAATATGTATTTAATGTGGCAGATGCAGCTATTACTACAGGTGTGAGTTTACTATTACTATTCAATAAAAAAGCCTTCCCTAAACCTGAAGAGATAGAACCTGGAGCAATTATTGAACCACCAATAGTAGTTACGCATTATGAAAAGCCAAAAAGTTAATTTATTTGTGAAGTTAATTTTAGTAACTTCGCTATATGATTTCTCCAGATTTAGCATTACAAATCAAAACACTTCCCAACCAACCTGGTGTTTATCAATATTTTGATAAAGAAGATGTTATTCTGTATATCGGAAAGGCTAAAAACATAAAGAAACGGGTCAGTTCTTACTTTACAAAAACCCACGATAATGGAAAAACAAGAGTACTTGTAAAAAAAATAGTAACGGTTAAACATATTGTTGTCAATACAGAAACCGATGCTTTATTATTAGAAAATAATCTGATAAAAAAGTACCAACCACGTTACAATATCTTGTTAAAAGATGATAAAACCTATCCGTGGATTTGCATTAAAAAAGAACCATTTCCAAGAGTTTTTTTAACACGAAATATCATTAAAGATGGTTCTGAATATTTTGGGCCATATACTTCGGTAAGAACGGTTAGAGCATTATTATCCTTAATAAAAGAATTGTATCCTTTGCGAACTTGCGCCTATCAGTTATCGCAAGAGAATATCAATAATAAAAAATATAAGGTATGCTTAGAATATCATATTAAGAATTGTAAAGGTGCTTGTGAAAGCTTACAGACAGAAACAGACTACCTAGAAGATATCAAAGAAATTAGAAATATTATTAAAGGTAATTTTAAAGATTCCTTACAGAAATTTAAAAATCTAATGGTGTCTTTTGCTGAAAAAACAGAATTTGAAGAAGCACAAAAAATTAAGGATAAAATAGATTTATTGGCAAATTATCAAGTAAAATCAACCGTTGTAAATCCGTCTATTAGTAATGTTGATGTGTTTTCTGTCATTTCAGATGAAAGTTTTGCCTATGTTAACTTTTTTAAAATAAGTAATGGAGCGATAATTCAATCGCATACTATAGAAATAAAAAAGAAATTAGATGAAGATGATAAGCATATATTAGAATTAACAATTGTAGAAATTAGACAGCGTTTCAATTCACAATCTAATGAAATTTATGTGCCTTTTCCTGTAAACGTTGGTGATACAATTAAAGTTACTGTACCTAAACTAGGCGATAAAAGACGAATTGTAGAACTATCCTTACGCAATGCCAAATACCATAGACAAGAGCGTTTTAAGCAAATTAAAATTGTAGATCCAGACAGGCATACCAATAGAATTATGGCACAAATGCAAAAGGATTTACGCTTAACAGCAGAACCTCGCCATATAGAATGTTTTGATAATTCGAATATACAAGGTACAAACCCTGTGGCATCTTGTGTGGTTTTTAAAAATGGAAAGCCCAGTAAGAAAGACTATCGGAAATTTAATATAAAAACAGTTGTGGGTCCAGATGATTATGGCTCAATGGTTGAGGTGGTACATAGACGCTATAAACGCTTGTTAGAAGAAGGTCAAGATTTACCTCAGCTAATTGTTATTGATGGAGGTAAAGGGCAATTATCGTCTGCATTAAAAAGTTTAGAGATCTTAGGTTTGCGAAAAAAAATAGCTGTAATAGGGATTGCTAAACGTTTAGAAGAAATTTTCTATCCAAATGATCCTATTCCTATGTATTTAGATAAAAAATCGGAAACATTAAAAATTATTCAGCAACTGCGAAATGAAGCACATCGTTTTGCGATAGCATTTCATAGAAATAAACGTAGCAAAGGTGCTATTCAGACAGAATTAGAACAAATTCCAGGTATTGGAAAGCAAACTATTGTATCTTTGTTAAAGGAGTTTAAATCAGCCAAGAGGGTTGCAGCCATAAGCCTTGTAGAACTGACAAAAATTATAGGTAAAACGCGTGCAAACAAAGTGTATAATTATTATCACAGTAAAAAATAACCCAAAACTGTAACATGTTTAGAAAAATCATTTTTGTTGTATGCCTCTTGCAAGTACAAGTTATGCTGTCGCAAAGTGAGCGTTTAGGGCAAAAAGATCTAAAAGTGGGTTTGGTACTAAGTGGAGGAGGAGCGAAAGGTTTTGCACATATTGGGGTCTTAAAAGTATTGGAAAAGGCAGGTGTTCGGATTGATTATATTGGAGGAACCAGTATGGGTGCTGTAGTTGGAGGTTTATATGCCGCAGGGTATTCAGCAAATGAATTAGATTCTATTCTAAGGTCTTTCAATTATGATGAATTGCAGCAAGATTTTTTGCCTAGAAAATCAAAATCTATTTATCAAAAACAAACGGATGAAAAATACGCATTAACATTGCATATTGATAAAGGTAAAATTTTATTACCATCAGCAGTGTCTAAGGGTCAGAATTTGTTTAATCTCTTATCAGGATTAACAGGGCATGTACACAGTGTAACAGACTTTTCTAAGCTTACAATTCCATTTTTTTGTGTGGCAACAAATCTTGAAACTGGGGCCATGGAGATTTTAGAAACTGGATTTTTACCAGAAGCAATAAAAGCAAGTGGTGCTTTTCCAACCTTGTTAGATCCTGTTATTATTGATGATAAAGTAATGACTGATGGTGGAGTGGTAAATAATTTCCCTGTAGATATTATGAAAAAAATAGGGGTTGATATTATTATAGGAGTTGATGTTCAAGACAAATTAAAAGCACGAGAAGATTTAAATTCTGCTCCAAAAATTATTACACAAATTGCAAGCTTTCAGATGTATGATGATGTTGATAAAAAACGAGAGGATACAGACTTATATTTACACCCTGATATAAGTAATTACACTGTAGTTTCATTTGATAAGATTGGTGAAATTATTGAAAAAGGAGAAGAGGTAGCCAATAAACAATTAAAAATAATAACAGAGATTGCCGCTCACCAACAACAAAAAGAAAAGATTAAAACAGCTAAAATTAGGCGTTTAAAAAAAGGTAAATTTTTAATAGATAAGATTGAAGTAGTAGGGAATAAAAATTATACAAAAGAATATATTCAAGGAAAATTACAATATAAGCGAAACGACTCTATTACTTATGCGCAATTTATTGAAGGGGTTAACGGCTTATCGGCTACGCGTAATTTTAAAAGCATACAATATAAGTTTGTACGCTCAGACAAACTAGAGTTGCATCTAGATTTAAAGGAGGAAACATTATCATCATTTTTACGACTAAGTGCACATTATGACGATTTATACAAGACAGGAATATTACTAAATTTTACAAGAAAACATGTGTTGTTTAAAAATGATTTTGTTTCAGCAGATTTAGTATTAGGAGATAATTTGAGGTATAATTTAGATTATTTTATTGACAATGGCTTTCATTGGAGTTTTGGAATAAATTCTAGGTTTAATAAGTTTGGAAAAAACATTTTTATTGAAGATGAAGCTACAAATAATCCAACATTGAACGTGGGTTATAAAACACCCGTTGAGTATAACGATTTTAGAACACAGCTTTTTTTACAGCGCACCTTTAGTAATAGCACCGCTTTGCAGCTTGGAGCAGAACATAAATATTTACGAATTTTTAATGAAATTTTAATTAACGATGAGATTTTCAAGGATTTTATTGATAAAAATTCCTACTATAGTGCATTTTCTAAATTCACATTAGATAGCTATGATAGGAAATATTTCGCAAAAAAAGGAATCTTTTTAGATGTTAATTATAAGACAACATTATTTTCATCAAATCAAGATTTTGTTTTTAATAATGAATTTATACCTTTCTCTAGATTGTATGGTAAATTAGGCTATATACATACTTTTTTTAATACACTTACCTTTCAATATGTATCAGAAGCAGGAGTTACTTTTGGAAAAAGCCCAACAACTTTAAGTTATGCTTTGGGGGGAAATAATAAAAATTTTCTTGAAAATTTCACTTCTTTTTATGGCTATGATGTAGCAGATTTAAATGGAGAATCTTTTTTAAAATCAACATTTACATTACGGTATGAAATGTTCGAGAAGAACCATTTATCTTTTATAGCAAACTTTGCAAGAATTGAAGATAATGTATTAAAAGATATTGCATTATTTGAAGGTATAAAATCTGGGTATGCTGTAGGTTATGGCTTAGATTCCTTTATAGGCCCTATTGAGATTAAATATTCTTGGACACCAGATACCAACCAAAATTACTGGTTTTTTAATTTTGGATTTTGGTTTTAATTGCAGAGCGATAGCCAAAATGGTTTAACCTGCAGGTTAGATCTAGGTAGTTTATTTCTAAACACCCATTGAGTTTTATTTATTTAGCAAGCCGTAATTTAAATTTTTCAACTAAGAAAAATAGAATAGGTACAACTATTAAAGTTAAGAATGTTGCAAAGGTCAATCCGAAAATAATAGTCCAACTCATTGGCCCCCAAAAGGCAACATTTTCTCCACCCATATAAAAATTAGGATCTAATTCTGTAAACAAGGTGCTAAAGTTTATATTGATACCTAGGGCTAATGGTAGTAATCCTAAAATTGTTGTGATAGCTGTTAATAGCACAGGTCTTAAACGAGTTTTACCACCTTCTACAATGCTATCTGCTAATTCATCTTTTGTAATGTTAGTAGCTGCATCAAGATTCTTTTCAGAGCGTTTCCTTTTCATAATTAGCAAGGTATAGTCTATCAGTACTATGGCATTATTTACTACAATTCCTGCTAGAGAAATTACACCAATCATGGTCATCAACACCACAAATTCCATTCTAAAAATAAGTAAGCCGAATAGGACACCTATTAAACTTAATAAAACAGAAATAGAAATAATTATAGGTACGGTTGCAGAATTAAATTGACCTACCATAATTAAAAAGATCAATGCAACAGCAATTAAAAGAGCCTTGCTTAAAAATGCCATTTGTTTGGCTTGTTCTTCTTGTTCACCAGTAAAATCTACAGAAACACCTTCGGGCACTTCAAAATCTTTTACTACAGCTCGTAGCTTGTCATTTACATCTGTTGCATTATAATCTGTTAATACATTAGAAAATAAGGTAACTACCTTTTTTAAATCGATATGTTTTACAGAACTAAAAGTAGTTGTTTCTTTTGCTGTTGCAATAGCAGAAATTGGTATTTGTTTTATTTGTCCGTCACTTTGATTTCTAAATGTAATTTTCTGATTTAATAAAGCATCCTTATTGTATCTATATTTATCCATCAGTCGGATATTTATAGGATAATCATCCTCAATACCTTTAAAGGTAGAGATTTCTTTTCCATACAATGAAGTACGCAATGTGCCTCCTATTTGCCCCGTAGAAACACCTAATCTTCTTGCTTTTTGACGATCTACTAGAATTGGCATTTCAGGTTTGCCTTGATCGATATCCAATTTCAATTCTTCAATGCCATCAACGGTAGAGTTATTGATAAATCCTTTCAATTGATTTGCTGTTTGTAAGAGCAAATTATAATCATCACCAGAAATTTCAATATTGATAGGAGCACCAGTTGGAGGGCCATCTTTAGGCTTGTCAACAACGACCGAAACGCCAGGGTAGCCATGTAATAAATTCCGAATATCCTTTAAAACAGTTTCGGTATCTACACCTCTTCTGTCTTGAAATTTTACAAAATCTACAGTAATTCTAGCTTTATTGGGTGTTTTACTTCCGTCTTGATGTTGTGGGTCAGCAGTACCTTCTCCAACCTGACCAATAACCGAAGTGACTAGAAAATTTTGACCATCATCTTCATATTTTTTAAGATACTTTTGCACATCACCTTCAATTTGTTTTGAGATGGTATTGGTTTGTTCTATATCAGTTCCTATAGGATATTCTACATATACAAAAACTTGTTTTGCTTGTGTGTTAGGGAAGAATAATGTCTTTGGCGGAAAAATCCCCATCAGTATTATAGCAAAGAGTAACAAGCCAAATGTACCCGCAACAACCAAATAGGGTTTCCAACCTTGCAAGGCGAAATTTAAAAAACGTTGGTATCGATCTTCCAATTTATTTAGGATACTTTTTTTATCCTCTTTTTTAGGAACAACTTTCATGTAAATAGAAGTCAATACAGGGTTGATAACCAAAGCCACAAATAATGATGAACTTAAAACGATAATTAAAGTAATGGGTAAATATTTCATAAACTCACCCATAATTCCATCCCAAAGAATTAGCGGAAAAAAAGCAGCTAATGTTGTAGCAGTTGAGGCAATAATAGGCATGGCAACTTCGCCAACACCAAGTTTTGCAGCTTCTATTCTTGGGTGGCCTTCATCCATCAAACGATAAATATTTTCTACCACAACAATACCATTATCAACCAGCATCCCTAAGGCAATCACCAAAGAAAATAAAACCATAGTATTCAAAGTAACGCCCATAAAACTTAAAATGGTAAAAGACAAAAGCATTGATAGCGGAATGGCAATCCCTACAAAGAGAGCATTTCTAAATCCTAAAAAGAAAAACAATACGAGTACAACCAAAATTACACCTAAATAGATGCTATTTTCAAGATCGCTAACCATTGTTTTGGTATCGTTAGATTGGTCATTGGTTTTAGAAATGACTAAATTTTTTGGAAAGATGTTTTGTTTTGCTTTTGCAATAATTTTATCAATTTTTTCAGAGGCATTCAGTAAATTTTCACCGCCTCTTTTTTTAACGTCTAGCATCACTACCGCATGCGAATATTCTCTAGCGTAACTTTCTTTCTCTTGTTCTTTAAAATTGACATGAGCAATGTCACGCAAGTATACAATATGTCCTTTTTCATGTTTTACAATGATATTTTCTATTTCTTTAGGAGAGGTAAATTCACCTATGACTCTTACATTTCTACGAATGCCATTTTGTAAAATATTACCTCCAGAGACAGTCATATTTTCAAAAGCAATTGCATTCTCAATATCTGTAAAGCTAATTTTTGAAGCCTCCATTTTGTATAAGTCAATGCTTATTTCAACCTCTTTATCTTGTACGCCACGAATATCAACACCAGAAATTTCGGTAAGCTCTTCAATTTTTTCTTCTAAATGTTCTGCATATTTTTTAAGATCATCCATTGAAAATTCTCCAGAAAGATTGATGTTCATGATGGGCATCATTTCAGAAAGATTCAATTCTTTAACACTAGGGTCAGAAGGTAAATCTTTAGGAAAATCTTTGTCAGATAAAGCAGCATCTACTTTGTCTTTTACTTTTTGTAGGGCATCACTTGGCGAGGTGCTAAAATTGAATTTTACTTGAATATTA
>Ga0256844_10000217_pt1 | contig 22915 bp, 23 predicted proteins | sample MusselsmetaG_FD_189100 | JGI IMG/M metagenome (GOLD analysis project Ga0256844, IMG submission 189100) | Mussel associated microbial communities from hydrothermal vent at the East Pacific Rise, Pacific Ocean - Mussels | ecosystem: Host-associated > Mollusca > Shell > Unclassified ... | reverse complement strand
CTTGCAGGGGCTTTTTTAAGGTATTTTCCTTCATTTTTCTTCTCTGAGTTAAATATTATATTTTTGCCAAGTCTGTCGTATTTTTACTACAAACATAGGGTTTTCCACTATATTTCTGTGGATTTCCCTTGAAAAATCTATACCCCACCTATATTATTAGTTTATAATATAGTTAAATGATGACTAATATGAAAAAATTTATTTTATACTTACTTTCTTTGACTGTGCTGAATCTGATCTCATTCAGCGTTTTTTCTGCGGATGAAAGTAAATCTGTTTCACAATCATCTCCCAAAAAATCAACCGATGGTTCACAAGTGCTTAATCAATATTATAGTGAATTTAATGCCAATACTCAGCCTTCATTTGACGATCAATATGATTTTCAATCAAACCTGCCCACGCTTCAAAATAAAAATTCTTTAGCCAATTATTATTCAGAATTTTTAAAATAATACCATCACAAGCTCAAATCTTTGTTTTACCCGCAAAAAAAAAGGCCGTATAACAAATACGGCCTTTTTTTCGAACAAAATCAGAGCTATTGGCCGCTTTTCTTACGTCTCAGCTTTTCAATGAGCTTCAATTGTGCAATTGCTTCTGCTAATTGTGCTTCTGCTTTGGCAAAATCAATTGCTGTTTCCTGCTCTTTAAGTATTTCTTCAGCTCGTTCTTTTGCCGCTTGAGCTGCCTGCTCATCAAGTTCACCGGCTCTAAGTGCGGTATCAGAAAGAATAGTTACGATATGAGGTTGAACTTCAAGCAATCCACCTGAGATATAAACCGATTCTTGCTTACCACCTTGTTCAGTAATTATCACTTCACCCGCTTTGAGGGTTGACAGCAATTGTGAGTGCTGAGGTAAAATACCTAATTCACCCAGTTCACCGGGAACGATAACCATCTCTGCCAAATTAGAGAAAATCTCTTTTTCAGCACTGACGATGTTCAGTTTCATGGTCATTGCCATGGCAATTCTCCTCTTACACCGTTAAACCCGACGAACAGCTTGCCCATCGGGTTTAATATCAACGGTGATTATTCACTTAAACAGCATTGGCCTTTTCTAACACTTCTTCAATACCGCCAACCATATAAAATGCCTGTTCAGGAATTGAGTCATGCGTACCATCAACAATTTCTTTAAAGCCGCGAATGGTATCTTTCAAGGATACATATTTACCTGCCGTACCGGTAAAGACTTCGGCGACAAAGAACGGCTGTGATAAAAATCGCTGGATTTTGCGAGCACGATTGACAATTTGTTTATCTTCTTCAGAGAGTTCATCCATTCCCAAAATAGCGATAATATCTTTTAATTCCTTATAACGCTGCAGGGTAGACTGTACGCCACGAGCGACTTCATAGTGCTCATTACCGACAATTTGCGGATCAAGCTGACGTGAAGTTGAATCCAGAGGATCAACTGCAGGATAAATACCCAGTTCAGCAATCTGACGAGACAGTACTACTGTCGCATCAAGGTGAGCAAAGGTGGTTGCCGGTGATGGATCGGTTAAGTCATCCGCAGGTACATAGACGGCTTGTACTGATGTAATTGAACCGACTTTAGTTGAGGTAATACGTTCCTGCAGAGCACCCATTTCTTCAGCCAGTGTTGGCTGATAGCCCACTGCGGATGGCATACGACCTAAAAGAGCTGATACTTCAGTTCCCGCCAGGGTATAACGATAAATATTATCAATGAATAACAATACATCATTACCTTCATCACGAAAACCTTCGGCAATCGTCAGTCCAGTCAGCGCTACACGTAATCTGTTTCCTGGGGGCTCATTCATCTGGCCGTAAACCAGTGCCACTTTATCCAGTACATTTGATTCGGTCATTTCATGGTAAAAGTCATTACCCTCACGAGTACGTTCACCGACACCGGCAAACACTGAATAACCACTATGCTCGGCGGCAATATTACGGATAAGCTCCATCATATTAACCGTTTTACCCACTCCGGCACCACCAAACAAACCGACCTTACCACCTTTAGCAAACGGACAAACCAGATCGATTACTTTTATACCCGTTTCTAATAATTCGGTTGCTGCGGCTAAATCTTCATACGCCGGTGCTGCACGATGAATTGAGGCACGTTTTTCCTCGCCCACATCACCTTTTTCATCAATTGGATTACCAAGAACATCCATAATGCGGCCCAAAGTTGCTGTGCCTACAGGTACAGAAATCGGTGCACCACTAGCCGTAACTTCCAGGCTGCGTTTGACACCATCAGTACTACCCATGGCAATACAACGAACTACACCATCACCTAATTGTTGCTGTACTTCCAGCGTTAATTCTGCTTCAGTGACCATTAGGGCGTCATAGATCTTAGGCAATGATTCACGTGGAAATTCTACGTCAACAACTGCACCAATGATCTGGACAATTTTTCCTGAACTCATTTTTTAGTTCCTCTTTAAAGCTAAAATCTGTGCTTTATCTTGCATAACTTGTTTGCTTTGCTTTCACATTAACTACCGGGCTGGCTTTATACAGCAGCAGCACCGGCAACAATTTCGGAAAGCTCCTGGGTAATAGCGGCCTGTCTTGCTTTATTATAAACCAGCTGCAAATCATCAATCATATCGCCGGCATTATCAGTTGCACTCTTCATAGCAACCATTCTGGCGGCCATTTCACAGGCGACATTTTCAACCACTCCCTGATAAACTGTTGCTTCAATAGCACGCATCAGCAAGGCATCGATCACCGTCTCTGCATCCGGCTCATAAAGATAATCCCAGTGATATTTGATATTACTGGTATCATCAGCATTTTCATGATACCTCACGGCCACTTCTGAGCCTGAGTGATTTTCTGTCTGTGACTCACCAATGGGCAGCATTTGCCCGACAATGGGCTGCTGGGTCATGGTATTAACAAATTTATTAAACACAATAAACAGACGATCAATGCTGCCTTCTGCATAGGCATCCAGCATGACCTTAACACTGCCGATCAAATTTTCAATACTTGGCTCATCACCTAAATGCTCGGTATGTGAAATGACATTACCGCCGATGCGTTTGAAAAAACCACTGGCTTTTGAGCCAATTACACAGACTTTAATATCAGTATCCTGCTCATGCCACTTTTTCATACTGGCTACGGTTTCTTTAAACAGGTTAGTATTTAAACCACCGCACAGGCCTCTATCGGAAGATATGACAATATAGCCAACACTCTTCACTTCACGTTCGGTCAAAAAGCTATGCTTGTATTCAGTATGAGCCTGCGCCAGATGACGAACAACATCTATCATCTTTTCTGCATAAGGACGGGATGCACTCATCCGCTCCTGGGCACGACGCATCTTACTGGCTGCAACCATTTCCATTGCACTGGTGATCTTCTGCGTGTTTTTAATACTGCTGATCTGACTGCGAATCTCTTTTCCGCTTGCCATACTCAGAGCCTCCTATTACCAGCTACTATTTGATTTAAAGCTCTTAATTGCTTCATGCAGTTTGCCCTCAATGTCATCATTATAATCACCTGATTCATTGATAAGACTCATAAGGTCTGAATTATTCGACTTCACGTAATCTTGCAGAGCATCTTCAAAATCAACAATTTTTGCCACATCCACATCATCCAGATAACCCTTGGTTGCGGCAAATAAGGTCACCGCCATTTGCGCCACGCTATAAGGAGAATACTGAGTTTGCTTCATCAATTCAGTCACGCGCTGACCACGTTCAATCTGGCCACGCGTTGCATCATCCAGATCAGATGCAAACTGAGCAAATGCTGCCAGTTCACGATACTGTGCCAGATCCAGACGAATACCACCGCCCAGCTTTTTAATGATTTTAGTTTGTGCTGCACCACCTACACGTGATACGGATAAACCGGCATTAATCGCCGGACGAATTCCGGAGTTAAATAAGTCAGTTTCCAGGAAAATCTGACCATCCGTAATTGAAATCACATTAGTTGGTACGAAAGCAGAGACATCACCTGCCTGAGTTTCAATAATAGGTAAAGCGGTTAATGAACCTGTCTGGCCTTTTACTTTGCCACCGGTTTCCTGTTCAACAAATTCAGCGTTCACACGAGCTGCGCGCTCAAGCAGACGTGAATGCAAATAGAACACGTCACCCGGATAAGCTTCACGACCCGGTGGACGACGTAATAGCAAAGACACCTGGCGATACGCCCAGGCTTGTTTAGTTAAGTCATCATAAACAATCAGAGCATCTTCACCACGATCACGATAAAACTCACCCATGGCACAACCTGAATAAGGAGCAATATATTGCATTGCCGCGGCATCAGATGCTGTTGCCGCCACCACAATAGTATTTTCCATCGCACCAAACTCTTCAAGTTTGCGTACCACAGCAGCAACACTGGATGCTTTTTGTCCCACTGCAACATAGATACATTTAATACCAGAATCTTTCTGGTTAATAATAGCATCAATAGCAACTGCTGTTTTACCTGTCTGGCGGTCACCAATAATCAACTCACGCTGACCACGACCAATTGGTACCATAGAATCAACGGATTTCAAACCGGTTTGTACCGGCTGATCAACTGATTGACGGGAAATAACACCCGGTGCTATTTTCTCAATAGGTGATGTTTGCTCCGCATCTACGGGACCTTTACCATCAATTGGATTTCCTAGGGAGTCGACAACGCGACCTAGTAGTGCATTACCCACAGGTACTTCTAAAATTCGCCCCGTGCACTTGACCTTATCGCCTTCAGAAATGTGCTTATAGTCACCTAGGACAACCGCACCGACTGAATCGCGCTCCAGATTTAACGCCATACCATAAATATTGCCTGGAAACTCAATCATTTCCCCTGACATTACATCACTTAAACCGTGAATTAAGACAATACCATCGGTCAAACTAACAACTGTACCTTCGGTATTGGCTTCGATTTTAGCATCAAAATTTTCAATACGACTTTTAATCAGGTCGCTGATTTCTGATGGATTTAACTGCATTTTTTAATCCTCTGTGTTCCAACTCGCCTAGCTAAGCAAAGAGTGGGTAATTTTTTCCAGTTGTGATTTCACTGAACCGTCAATTACCATATCACCCGCACGAATGATGACTCCTCCTAACAATGTTTTGTCAGTTTGAGTTGTAATCGTCACTTCACGACCGAGTTTCTTTTTCAACGCTGTGGCAATACTTTTCTTTTGTGCTGCTGTTACAGTGTAAGCCGAAATAACCTGCGCTTCGACACTGCCTTCTTCTTCTGCACGTAGTGCTTCGAAGCTGTCGGCAATAACCGGCACAATATCTAAACGATCATTTTCAGCGGCTATTTTAAGAAAGTTTTGCGCCTGCTCATCCAGTGCATCTTTGCAGATGTCAATAATCAGTGCAGTGGCCTGCTCATCTGAAATATCAGGATTATTGATAAACTCGATCATGGCTTTATTTGCTGTCACTTCTTTAAGAAGTGCTAGTGTGTCGGACCATATTTTAAGCGTGTTATTTTCAACTGCTAAATTAAAGATTGCCTGAGCATAAGGTCTTGCTAATGTGCTTGCTTCTGCCATTGTGAGTCCCTATAGTTGCCCAACAACATCTTTTAACAAATCGCCATGTGCTTTAGCATCGATCTCTTTTTTAATGATCTTACCTGCAGCAGCGATAGAAATATCCACTACTTGCGCACGCAATGTTTCTTTTGCACGATTGACCTCTTGCTCAATTTCAGCATTTGCTGCTGTAATCAAACGTTCACCTTCTGCCTTTGCGTCATTTTTCGCTTCATCAACTATTTCAGCACCACGCTTTTGCGCCTGAGCAAGAATTTCTGCGGCCTGCTCTTTTGCTTCTTTTATATGTTGAGTTGCTTTTTGTTCTGCCAGCTCCTGTTCATGTATACCACGTTCAGCTGCTGCAAGACCATCGGCAATACGCTTTTTACGATCATCCATCATCTGGGTCATTGGCCCCCAGAGATATTTACCTATGAACCAAACCAATATCGCAAAGGTTATCATCTGGCCTATAAGAGTTGCGGTAATGCTCATCGCCTAATTCCTATTATTTATCTTTTGTTAAACTTCTTGTAATCGAAGAAGATGTTAATTCTTTTCACTTAGAACCCGAATACTATCCTAAGCAGATTAACAACTCTGAGCTAAAAATTCTGCCCGGAGCGTCTATAAAACAAGAGAAGAATTAACCGCCAACAGAGGCTTGAACTGCTGCTGCAAAAGGGTTTGCAAATACGAACCACATTGCCATACCTAAAACAATCATTGGAAACGCTTCCATCAGACCACCGGTGAATAACATTTGCCCCATCAATTGTGGACGCATTTCCGGCTGACGAGCAATTCCTTCGAGGAATTTAGAACAGATAAGACCCCAGCCCAAAGCTGAACCCAAACCTGCAGCTGCAAGAATAATACCGACAGCGATTGCTGTATAACCATACACTAAAGCCATTGCTTCCATTAGTCTCTCCTAATATTTGCTAAATTTAAAATGTTTAAAACTGGTTTATTATAAATAATTGTTGTTTAGTGTTCTTCGATTTCCTGGTGCGCCATACCCAGGTATACGATAGTTAACAACATAAAAATAAATGCCTGCAGGGAAATAACCAAAATATGGAAAATAGCCCATGCGGTTCCCAATGCAATCTGTGGAACAAGTCCAAACAGTGATGCGCCACCTAAAAGAGCAATCAGCATAAAGATTAATTCACCGGCAAACATATTACCGAATAAACGTAAGCCTAAACTGATTGGCTTGGCAACTTCTTCAATGGTGGTCATTAAAATATTAACCGGGATAAGGTATTTGCCAAAGGGGTGAAACAGAAACATCTTAATATAGCCAATAGGGCCTTTAATTTTGATGTTGTAATAAATAATGAGTGCGAATACCGACAATGCAAGAGCAAAGGTAGTGCTCAGATCGGTGGTGGGCACCACTTTCATATAATGAATACCAACCAACTGGCCTAATTGCGGCAGCAGATCAACTGGTAGCATATCCATGGCATTCATCAAAAACACCCACATAAAAATAGTCAGTGCCAGGGGACCAATCAGGGGATTACTACCGGGAAAAATATCTCTGATCTGCTGTTGGACAAATTCAACAATTGCCTCTAAAACGTTCTGACCACCTGACGGAGTATCAGAAGTCATTTTTTTACCCATGGTATAGGCTATGTACATCAACACACCGGCCAATAACCAGCTATAGAACAGGGTATCCAGGTTAAGCACCCAAAAACCACCGTCACCAATGCTATTATTGTGCAAATGATGCTGAATATACTCAACGGATGTTGGTCCGCTTGCTTCACTAGCAGTTGAGCTACTCACTTTAATCTCCACGAATTTGTTAAATAATTCTTAGCTACTCGCACGCAATATAAACTATTACGTGCTATATCGGGTGTCGACTTTATTGGCAATAAAACTTAATTGGGTCACCGCAAAACCCACCAGAACTGCCAGTGGATCCAGTTTTAGAAAACCCATTCCAAATGCCATTAAAACCAGGGTCAATACAAATTTTTGTATTGCTCCTATATAAACTTCAATATAACCCTGCTGCTTCTGTGTAGCAGCCACTTCACCTGCCCGGGCAATACGCCAGGCCATCAGTAAAGTACCTATAATAGTAATAGCAGCACCATAAACAGCTGCTGACAGGGCATTTAAATTTTGAAAAACAAGATAGCCCAGAGCAATTATCAGCATCAGTATCAGTTGCACGATCAATAGTCGACGTACTACTCTGCGCATGACTACCAAGGCAAAACTCATCGCAATAATTACCCGTTATTGTTCAATCTTTAACGTAAATTTAGAACGTGAAGTATAAAGATTATCTTGCGCTAGATCAATGAAAATAACGGTATTCTAATATTTATCCCAAAATAGATAGTATTCAATAGTTATTACTACTCTCAATGATAGGAAAGCCCTATTCATCAAGCAAGCAAAATAAACAAATAAATATAAAACTTATCCTAGCCCTGGCTAAACAGCTATAACCATTGCCACATAAAGTTCAGCGTCTAGCGAATATGGGCGATAATACCTTCGAGTTCATCGACTGTATTATAATGAATCACCATTTTACCCCGTCCTTTAGCACCATGTTGAAATAACACCCGGGCACCGAGTTTATCACTTAGACTCTGTTGCAAATGCTCAATATTAGGATCACTTTTTTGTTCGGTTTTTGTCTTCGGATTGAGTATTTTTTTGATCTGCCGTTCTGTTTCTCTAACGGATAAACCCTGGCTTACCACCTGCCGCGCCGTCTGACTCTGTTGTTCACCCTTTAGAGCCAATAAAGCACGGGCATGACCCATTTCAAGATCACCATTTTCAAGTAGGCTACGTGTGCTGGCTTCCAGCTCAAGTAAACGCAATAAGTTGGATACTGCTGCACGTGAACGTCCCACCGCTTCTGCTGCCAGTTGGTGGGTCATATTAAACTCATCAATCAAGCGTCTTAAAGCACCGGCTTCTTCAATGGGATTAAGTTCTTCACGTTGAATATTTTCAATCAGAGCCATGGCAATGGCGGCCTGATCAGGCACATCACGGATCACTGCCGGAATATCAGCCAGACCCGCCATTTGTGCTGCCCGCCAACGACGTTCACCGGCAATTATTTCATATTTTTGATCACCACTGTCAGTATCATTACTAACCGGACGAATTATAATAGGCTGTACTACCCCTTGTGCTTTAATAGAACTTGCCAACTCTTCCAGTGCCTCAGGATGCATATCAATACGAGGCTGATAAATCCCCGGTTGAATGAACTCAACCGGTACATTATGCAGTTCACCATCCAGTTGTTTAACCTGAGTATCTTTTTTAATGCCGCCGCTTAATAAAATATCCAGGCCACGCGAGCCCAGACCACGTTTTTTACCTGCCACTAGCAACTTCCTTTATTAATCATAGCCATATATTTTCTCTTACTTTAACAAAAAGTATCAGGCTGTTTCTGTCTGTACATTATTTTGCTGTTGTTCATCCCTGCGCAGCATTTCACCGGCCAATGCCAGATAAGCACGCGCACCTTTTGAAGAGCGATCATAACTGATCACCGGCATACCATGACTGGGCGCTTCGGCAAGGCGCACATTACGCGGGATAATTGTGCGATAGACCTTATCATCAAAATGCGCCAGTAACTGACGTGACACTTCAATGGCCAGACGATTGCGCGGGTCAAACATCGTGCGCAATATGCCTTCTATTTCCAGCCGTGGATTCAGTGACTCTTTGATGCTGCCAATAGTATCATTCAGGGCTGACAGACCTTCCAGGGCATAATATTCACATTGCATGGGGATAATAATACTGTCTGCCGCCACCATAGCATTAACAGTCAGCATATTTAATGAGGGTGGACAGTCAATAATGATATAATCATAGTCATCCACAATTTCTTTAAAGCGATAACTTAATTGACGTTCCCGATCAAACTTGGTCATTAACTCCACTTCTGCGGCCGTTAGATCGCCATTTCCCGGAATTAAATCATAACCTGCGTCGGCCACATGAACTTTTACTTCAGCCACAGAGTTTCTACTGATGAGCAAATCATAGCCGCAAAATTCCACATCATTCTTATCAATACCACTGCCTGTCGTGGCATTACCCTGTGGATCCATATCAACTAATAATATCCGACGACGTGTTGCAGCAAGTGATGCGGCCAGATTTATACTGGTGGTGGTCTTGCCGACCCCACCCTTTTGATTGGATATGGCGATTATTTTTGCCATAAGGTTTTTCCCTCAGCCTGAAAAATATTATGAAAAAACAATCTGCAGTAAATGCCGCTGTGCATTCAGACCCGAGACTTTCAGTTCATTCATTGTTTCTATTCTAAAGCCTTCTGGCAGTTGTGCAATCTCTTCTTCGGGTATTTGCCCTTTCATTGCCAAAAATTTACCCTGAGGATGGCAAAGGTGCTGGCACAAGAGCAGCATATCTTCTACAGAAGCAAATGCACGGGAAATAATACGCTGAAATTTATCCTGCTCTGCGAGCTGATACTCCTCAACGCGAGCATGTACAGCCGTCACATTTTTTAACCCTAATTGAGCAATAGCGGTCTGAATAAAACGAATTTTTTTACCCCGGGCATCCAGCAGCACAAAATCAGTTTCAGGCAGACAAATTGCCAGAGGAATACCGGGAATACCCCCTCCGGTACCGACATCAAGCACTCGCATAATATTTTGCTCAAGGGCAAAAAAAGGCAACATCACCAGCGAATCCAAAAGATGCAGATGGATCATTTCCTGGAGATTTCTAATTGAAGTAAGATTATACACTTTATTCCATTTATCCAGCAGTTCAACAAAACATATAAGTTGCTGCTGTACCTGCGCAGAAATTTCCTGCCCCTGCTGCTCTAATCCCAGAGCCAGAGATTGACTCAATGTAGGCATATGCTATTGATCCCCCACCTTGTTTTTATGGCTTTTGAGGAACACCAATAATAATGAAATTGCAGCAGGCGTTACTCCTGATATCCGGCTGGCCTGGCCTACAGTTTGTGGTTTTGCCTGTTGCAGTTTTTCCCGCACCTCTGAGGACAAAGAGTTAATTGATAAATAATCAAAGTCAGCAGGAATTACCTTATCTTCATAGCGTTTATGCTTGTCTATTTCCTCTAACTGACGCTTGATATAACCCGAATATTTTATTTGTATTTCCACTTGCTCGGCAGCAACAGGATCATCAATTTTATTACCCGCAATGGCCAGACTGGTAAGTGAGTCATAACTTACTTCCGGCCTGCGTAACATATCATATAAGCTGGTGTCTTTATTCAGAGGGGTTTTTAATACTCGCATTGCCTCTTCATCGGTCAACGCATTAGGTCCTATTCGCGTACTATGCAAACGTTCAACTTCATTATCAACCTGCAGTTTTTTGTTGCTAAAAGCTTGCCAGCGCTGTTCATCTACCAGGCCCAGTTCATAGCCTTTTTCAGTGAGGCGCAAATCGGCATTATCTTCTCTGAGCAATAACCGATATTCAGCACGAGAGGTAAACATGCGATACGGCTCAGCCGTGCCCTGAGTGATCAGATCATCAATCATCACCCCAATATAAGCCTGATCACGTCCCGGTGACCAGGCCGGTTTATCCTGTACCTGCAGGGCGGCATTGGTGCCAGCAATCAAACCCTGGGCAGCGGCTTCTTCATAGCCGGTCGTACCATTGATCTGCCCGGCAAAAAATAAACCTTTAATGTATTTGGTTTCTAATGAGGACTGCAAATCCCGTGGGTCAAAAAAATCATATTCAATGGCATAACCGGGACGAACAATATCAGCCTGTTCAAAGCCTTTCATGGAACGGATAAATGCCAGTTGAATATCAAAAGGTAAGCTGGTGGAGATACCATTGGGATACACTTCATGGGTTTGTAAACCTTCCGGTTCAACAAAAATCTGATGGGAACTTTTGTCAGCAAAACGATTAATTTTATCTTCAATCGATGGACAATAGCGCGGTCCCACACCCTCTATTACTCCGGTAAACATGGGTGAACGGGAAAAACCGCTACGAATGATGTCATGAGTTTTTTCATTGGTATGGGTAATATAACAACTGATCTGCTGTGGATGATCACTGACCTTGCCTAAAAAGGAAAATGTGGGAATCGGTGTATCGCCCGGCTGTTCTTCCAATACAGAAAAATTAATACTACGGCCATCCAGTCGTGGTGGTGTGCCGGTTTTCAGTCGATCAACACGAAAAGGCAGTTCACGTAAGCGTTGTGATAATTTATTTGCCGGCGGATCACCGGCCCGGCCACCTTCGTAGTTTTCCAGGCCAATATGAATTAAGCCACCCAAAAAAGTGCCCGTTGTCAGCACGACCGTTTTAGCACGGAACTTCAGGCCCATTTCTGTTTCAACACCAACCACCTGCTCCTGTTCCACCAGCAAATCTGTCACCGCCTGTTGAAACAATTTTAAATTAGGCTGATTTTCCAGTGCGTAGCGTACCACTGCCTTATATAGCACCCGGTCTGCCTGAGCACGGGTGGCCCTGACCGCCGGCCCTTTAGAAGCATTTAAGCGACGGAACTGAATACCACCCAAATCAATGGCTTTGGCCATCAAACCGCCCAGAGCATCAATTTCCTTCACCAGATGCCCCTTGCCAATACCGCCAATAGCTGGATTGCAGGACATTTGCCCCAGGGTTTCTATATTATGTGATATCAATAAAGTACGACTGCCCATACGACTGGCCGCCATGGCAGCTTCAGTGCCTGCATGGCCACCACCAATGACAATGACATCAAATTGATCAGTATAAAACACGTATTACTCCACTATCACTTTTCACTCTACTACTTATCAAACTCTGGTTCGTATCTATGCGTAAATGAGACTTTTGCCCTTAAGATTCAGTAGAGCTTATAAGAAACAAGGCATTATAAATCATCTACTCTGATTGTAGTAATTAATATTCCAACAAAAATCTTGTTTAATTATAATCATCTCATACAATTGTATTAACTTTTTCACCCTCACCCCAACCCTCTCCCTTAATAGGGCGAGGGAGAAAAGAAACAACAATTGCCTAATAGCGTGGGCTTTTATGAGCCCTATTTGAGATTCTAAATAAGTCATCTCATGATAATGGAGCACCAAATTTAATGTTCAGCACTCTACTACAATCTGCCAATAGCATTATTTCTGGTAAAGAAGAACAAATTAAACAGGCCACGGCCTGCTTATTGGCCCGCGGGCATCTGCTCATAGAAGATCTACCCGGCATGGGCAAAACAACTTTGGCTCACCTGCTGGCCAGACTTTTTGGCCTGAACTATTCCCGTATTCAATTTACCAGTGATATGTTACCCGCTGATATTATCGGGGTATCTATTTTTGACCGTAATAGTGCTGAATTTCGTTTTCATCCTGGCCCGGTATTCAGTCAGCTGGTACTGGCCGATGAAATTAACCGCGCCACCGCAAAAACACAAAGTGCCCTGCTTGAAGCCATGGAAGAGCAGCAAATAACCATTGATGGACAAACTTATCCACTTGATGATCCTTTTTTTGTTATCGCAACTCAAAACCCACAGAGCCAGACGGGCACTTTCCCCCTGCCGGAATCCCAGCTGGATCGATTTCTGATGCGTATTGTACTGGGCTATCCTGACCGGCAAACTGAACGCGGCATTCTTGATGGTGCGGATCGGCGTGACTTATTACATGATATGCAGCCAGTATTTAATCCACAGCAACTCATCAATATGCAGCAGCAGATTAGAGATGTTTATATTTCTTCTGCCCTGCTGGATTATGTACAGGATATTTTACAATTTTCCCGCCATAGCCAGCATTTTCTCACCGGACTATCACCCCGCGCTGGTCTGGCCTTATTAAGAGCGGCACAAGCCTGGGCATTTATTCATAATCGTGAAATGGTCATTCCAGATGATATTAAAGCCATTTTACCCAGCATTATTTTGCATCGTCTGGTGCTCAATAATGAGCAAGGCAATAATGAGCAGCAAATCATTAATTTATTTAATGAACTGGCCATTCCTTAAATGCAAATTATTAAAGCAATTATAGCGACCGATAATTAATATTGGTATGATTATTAACACATTAGCAACCGGAATCAATACCTATGGATCGTGGAACAAAAATTTATGCTGTTGTATTGGCTTTGGTTACATTGGCTCTGGCCATTACATTTTTATATGAAAGCCCTAAAGTCAGCCAACTCAATAATCGTTTACAGGCTGTCAGCAGCCTGCAGCAATTTCCCTACCACTTTAAAGTAATGCGGGTTGAAGGCCAGACGGCCATTGTCAGCAGTCCACGTTCAACTGAAGTGCCGGTAAGCCGTATTTTAGGCTTCTTATTCCCTGCGGTAAAAGGCCTGTCACCTCAGTCAGATGAATTTCAACAGGCACAAAAAATACTGGCCGATCATCAGATACTGGCGCAAAAGACCATACTCTCCGATAGTGAAATCAGTCAGGTAAGCTGGCAGCTGGATCGCAGCTGGCTAATGCAGCATGGCATTTCCTTCTAATCTGCTATAATCACAGCAAACCCACCTACTAATAAAAGATAACTATCTTGAATCAACACAAACTATCCACAGGCTTATTTCTCTGGCTGGGCATCTTCTCCGCCTGTTTCCTCTGGTCAGTCGTTGCTCCAAAGGATCAATTTACCTGGTTGCTGGAAGTCCTGCCAGCAATACTCGCCGTGTTTGCCATGGCATTAACTTATCAATCATTTCGATTAAGCGCACTGGTCTACGGGCTAATTTTGATACATTGCATTATTTTAATGGTCGGCGGACATTATACCTATGCTGAAGTACCACTATTTAATGACCTATTCGGTGCAACACGTAATAACTTCGATAAATTAGGCCACTTCGCCCAGGGCTTTGTTCCGGCAATGGTCACCCGGGAAATTATTATCAGAAAAAATATCATTAACGGCCGTAACTGGCAGGCTTTTTTTACAATTGCATTTTGTCTGGCCTTCAGTGCCTTTTATGAATTAATTGAATGGTGGGTCGCCTTGCTCAGTGGTGAAGATGCCGAGGCGTTTTTAGGCACGCAGGGCTATATCTGGGACACCCAGTCCGATATGGCAATGGCTCTTGCCGGAGCGATTATTGCCCTGATCACGTTAAGCAGAATACATGATCAGCAGTTATTAACAAAAATTAAAAGTTAATCCCGGAAACAGCACGCAATTAACGTTCTACATGGAACAACTAATTATAATTCTTACATAAATATGACGTATCTATTTTACCTGTCAATATGTTGGCTAACAATCACTCCAGCGACTTATTTAAAACAGATCTCTTTTGTTTGTTTAAGCCCTATGGCCAGCATTTTTCGCCGCAAATAAGCAATTTTAGTCTGCAAGGGCAGATTTTTCGGGCAAACATCTTCACAGCCCAGCAGGGTCATACAGCCAAACACACCATCTTCATCACCCACCAGCTCATAATAATCACTATCACTGCGCTGGTCTCTGGGGTCTATCTGATAACGGGCAATTTTATTCAGGCCGACCGCACCGATAAACTCTTCATTCATCTGAATAGTACCGCAACCGGCCACACAGCAGCCGCATTCAATACAGCGATCCAGTTCATAAATTTCTTCGGCCAGTTCCGGTTCCATGGGCTGCTCAATTCGTGTTAGATCCACTTCCTGCTGATCATGAATCCAGGCCTGCAGACGCTCATTCAGGCCACGCATCCAGTTACCGGTATAGACCGATAAGTCTCCAATCAACTCAAACACCGGCAGTGGTGCCAGACTGATCTCAGCCGGTAGTTTAGCAGTCAGTGTATGACAGGCCAGACCCGGTTTACCATTGATTATCATGGCGCAACTACCGCAGATACCGGCCCGGCAGACAAAATCAAATTTTAATGACGCATCATAGTGCCGGCGTATATCATTCAGGGCAATAAACAGGGTCATGCCCGGTGACTCTTCAAGAACAAAAGTCTCAATGCGCGGATGATCACCTTTTAGGTGCGGATCAAAACGTAAAATTTTAAATGTCAGGCTGCGTTGTTTTTCACTCATCATCAAACCTTTCGTCCAGTCGTTCATTTTTACCACGAAATTTTTCAGGTAAAAGATGTTCATAGGGCATCAGCATAGCCTGCAAAGTAAAACGGTCACCGCCCCTGTCTTTGTTTTCCTGCTCTGCCCGGGCCACTTCCTGCTGACGTAATTCACTTTGCTCATGGGTGATTGTCATGTCCTTGCCATAACCTCTGAAGCCCGGCGGTAATTCCATTTGTGCTATATCCAGCGCTTCATAGTCCACCTCAGGCAGGCTGGCATCTGCATCAGGCCAGCTCATCAGAGTCCGCTTAAGCCATTGCTGATCATTTCTCTGCGGGTAATCCTCACGGGAATGAGCACCACGACTTTCTGTTCTCAATAAGGCACCATAGGCTGCTGTTAAAGCAATCTTAATCATTCGCTGTGTACGGTAGGCATTTTCCAGTGCCGGATTAGCCGCAGCAGATTTGGCCTGCTTTAAACTAATATTACGACTGCGTTTGAGCAACTGCTGCAATTGCTCCACCGCCTGTTGCAGATCTGTGCCGTTGCGGAAAATACCGACTTTTTCCATCATTATGGTTTCCATTGCTTCTCTTAAATCAGCCGCACTTTCACCCTCTTCATTATTAAGCAGGCGCTGAATTTTATCCTGTTCACGCTGCAGAAAATGTTCAATCACATGGCTTTTAATATCAACACTGCTTTGCTCTGTAGCACAAAAATCAGCAATAAATTCAGCAACAATCATACCGGACACCACGGTTTCACTGACTGAATTTCCTCCCAGGCGATTAAAGCCGTGCATATCCCAGCAAGCTGCTTCCCCACAACTGTATAAGCCCTGTAAAGTTGTCGATTCACCCGTATGACGGGTGCGTATTCCACCCATGGAATAATGTTGTGTCGGACGTACTGGAATCCACTCTTTAACGGGATCAATGCCTAAGAAATTTTCACAAATATCTTTCACTTCACGCAGGTTTTTCTCAATATGCTCACGGCCTAATAAGGTAATATCCAGCCATAGATGTTCACCATAACGTGACGGCACTCCCTTGCCTTTGCGAATATGCTCTATCATGCGCCGCGAGACAACATCCCGGGACGCTAAGTCTTTTTTCTCCGGTTCATAATCCGGCATAAAACGATAACCATCCACATCCCGCAATACACCGCCATCACCACGACAACCCTCGGTGGTTAAAATACCCACCGGCACAATAGCAGTCGGATGAAACTGTATTGCCTCCATATTACCCAGAGCAGCCACTCCGGTCTCCAGTGCAATAGCCTGCCCCATGCCTTCACAAATAATGGCATTGGTCGAGACGCTGAAGATCCGCCCATAACCGCCGGTAGCAATTGTTGTCGCCTTGGCGATATAAGCACAAAGCTCTCCAGTCATTAAATTTCTAACAACTGCGCCATAACAGCGTTGTTTATGCTCCGTAGACTCTGCATGAATTAAGGCCACAGCTTCCATACGTTCCTGAACATTGATCTGCTGTTCATGTGCCTTATTATCCATAGCATATAGCATACTATGGCCGGTACCATCAGAGGTATAGCAGGTGCGCCACTTTTTTGTGCCACCAAAATCACGGGCATTAATTAATCCATGTGCCTCATCACGCTCAGTGATAGTCACTTTTTCGGTATTGATAATGGCCTGATGGTCACCACGCTTTACCCGGCTCCAGGGGACTCCCCAGGCCGCCAGTTCCCGAATTGCCTTGGGTGCGGTATTGACAAACATACGTACGACTTGCTGATCAGCCCCCCAGTCACTGCCTTTAATGGTATCTTCAAAATGAATATCCTCATTATCACCACTGGCCATTGCGGAATTTGCCAGACTCGCCTGCATACCCCCCTGAGCCGCCGCTGAATGAGAACGTTTTGGCGGCACCAGGGTTAATACTGTGACATCAAAACCGCGGGCTTTAACGCCGGTGGCAACACGCAAACCTGCCAGGCCGCCGCCAATCACCAGTACATCAGTATAAATAATTTTCATTTGCCTGACTCCTGTATATCAAAGGCTGCTGCCTGATAACGCTGTCCGGCCTTATACTGATATTCATAACCAATATTCATATACATCGCCAGTGACAACACTCCGACACTCAGATAGATAATAATAGCGGCCAGTAATATTTTTTTCATCCGCCCGCGAAATTGCCTGCTCTGCTGATGATTTTTATCACTATTAAAAAAGCCCCATTTGAGGATCAGCCGGTAAATACCAATAGCGGCATGTATCACTACAGCAAATAAAAGCAATAAATAAAGCGGCCACAGCCATTCACTATATACGCGATCTGCTGAGGCATACGGACCAATTTTTGCCGGATTACTGAGCATCATATACAGATGCACCGACGCTAAAAAAAACATCACAAAACCACTTATTGCCTGATAGAACCAGAGCGTGGTGTCTCTATGCTGAAAACCCAGCATATGCTGTTTAAACAGATGATATTGTCGATAGCTGGCAGGAAACTTGCGCATGGCAATTAAGGCATGCAAGATAAAAATAACAAAGATAAAACCGGCCAGAAAAGAAATAATGCCCGGATAGCTTTCACCAAAAAAATAATAACCTTCAAAAAACCGGCTGACGGCCAGCATCGCCTCCTTGCTGATAATAATGCTGGCTTCTAATAATAAATGCACAGCAATAAACATCGCCAGGATAAAACCCGTGGCACTTTGCATAAAATCCAGACGGGCAGGTATATGACTAATATAGCGACACATATAAGCAGCAATGCTTTTTTGTGTTTTATCATGTCTCATTAAATAAGCCTCAGCAGTCTTGCCTTCTATCAGTAAAGGTAGGCTTAGAATATAGCAGGTATTCACCAGGACAATCAATAAGCGGGACTTTTACTCTTCTGATTAATACAATACTGGCTACACTGATAGCTAACTTATAGTAAAATATAAATCACCATGAGAGGTTATTTTTAGACATGCACACCTGTTGACTTGCCTGCTCGAGCAAATACGCTTGAACAAATGACAAAATTAAAGAATAAACACATTAGATAATAAAATGCATAACACCCGGTTAAAAACATGGCTGCTTAAGCGAGTTAAGATTCGCGACTATAGTATCCTGACTGCTAAAAGTATCTATATTCTGCCTACCCGTGAAGGCATAATGTATGCTGTTTTAGTGATTATTATGCTTGCTGCGGCCATTAATTTTAATAATGCACTGGTATTTTTCTTTACCTTTTTACTGGTTGGTATCGGCTTGGTCTCAATGCATATGACCCAAAAAAATCTTTTAGGCCTGCACTGCTCCATTGCTCATGTAGCCCCCGAATTTTGCGGGCAAACAATACAAATACCATTAATTATCAAAGCACATGACCAACATCACCTGATAGATAAAAAATTTAGTCATTTTTCAATTGAAGTGACTCCGTGTACTGAGCACAGCAATAATAATACTCAGACTGAAAATATTATTGATATTGTTTATAACGATAAAAACATTATCTACCTGGCATTTCCTGGTCAGCAACGTGGCTATCTGCAACTCCCCCCACTGGTAATATCAACTGATTACCCCTTAGGATTTTTTCGTGCCTGGGCCAATATTCAACTCACTAGTGATGCTATTGTCTACCCGGAACCTGCCCGCTCTTTTGCCCACAAAGCAAAAACAGGTGCGGGTAATGATAATCAGGGAAGCAGTGGTCGTGGCTTTGATGATTTTAGTGGTTTTAAAATTTATCAAACAGGTGAACCACTAAGCCATATTCACTGGAAAGCCTATGCCCGTGAGCAAGGCCTGCTGAGCAAAACCTTCTCCGGGGCAAATAATTATGAATACTGGTTAAGCTGGCATGAACTGGAGGGTTCCAGTGAGCAACGTTTAAGCCTGTTATGCCGCTTAATAATTAATGCCCAGATTCAGGGTGATAAATATGGGCTTATTTTACCCCAAAAAAGCATAGCCATTGGTCAGGGTGAAGCTCATCAGCACCATTGCCTTAAAGCATTAGCACTCTATCAGGTCTGACAATGAATTTTTTCAATAAAAACCGCTATCCTAAATTATCTCAATGGTATTTTTTAGCACGTACCTATAGTTTATTAGCCCCTGTTCTGTTTATTATTTTAATACCGCACTTAATATCCGCTCCTTTTATTATTAGCTTGTATATCATTATCATCAGCGCCTGGTTTTTTCTTCATACTCTGGGTGTGCTCAGCCTGCCCGGGGCTATTATTCGTTTTATATTAATGCTGCTCGCTCTACTGATACTATTGAGCCAATATGGCTTTTTTTTCTCACAACAGGCTTTTATCAGTCTCTTATCAATTATGCTTTGCCTAAAATTATTAGAAATAAAAAACAGCCAGGATAAACGCAATATTTTTCTGATTTTATTTTTAAGCTACTTTGTTTTAACAACCCATTTTCTCTATTCTCAAAGTATTTTTTTTGCACTATTTGCTTTCTTAAATTCTATTATTTTAACCTTAATGCTGATTTCATTTAACCGAAAAACTCAGGCTAACCTGTCCTATAAAGATAATATCTCATTGATCAGTCATTTATTTATTAAGGCATTGCCAATAGCCATTATGCTGTTTATATTTTTCCCTCGAATTCCCGGCCCTCTATGGAGTTTACCGGATAATAGTTCAGCCGGGACCACGGGCTTATCCGATAAAATGTACCCAGGCAGTGTCAGTTCATTAGTCGATTCCAATGAAGTTGCTTTTAGAGTGGTGTTTCATAATAGCGTACCCCGGGCAGAAAAATTGTATTGGCGCGGTCCAGTTTTAAGTGAAACTGATGGTTTTCTCTGGTCACAAAAAACACCTATTGCATTAAAAAAAGCATTTGATGATGTTGTCAGACAAGGTCACAATCCTGTGTCTTATACGATTACCCTGGAAGCTCATCAGCAAAAATGGCTGTTTTCTCTGGAAATGCCACAAAAAATTCAGGCAGATACCATTAAAGGCTTTTATCTCAGTGAAGATATGCAATTATTGAATCCTAATAATATTCAACAATTAACCCAGTATCATATTACCTCGGTAACTGATTTTTTTCTTGATCAGGTAACTGAAGATGAACTACAACGAGCACTTTATTTACCTGTGGGAAGCAATCCACTAACCTATCAGCTTGGTCAACTATGGCAGGCACAAATAAAAGACCCAAAAAAAATTATTCACCAGGGTCTAAATTACTTTAAAAACCAGCCTTTTTATTACACAAAAAAACCTGATCTCATGATTGATAACCCCAGTGATCAATTTTTATTTGATAAGCGCCGTGGTTTTTGTGAGCACTATGCCAGCAGTTTTGTTCTACTCATGCGCGCCGCCGGCATCCCGGCACGGGTAGTCACCGGTTATCAGGGTATTGAAAAAAATGATATTGGAAATTATTATGTGGTACGTCAGGCTAATGCCCATGCATGGGCTGAAGTCTGGATAAAAGACAGTGGCTGGCTAAGAGTTGATCCAACAGCAGTTATTCCGGCGGCACGCATTGAGGCAGATATTTATCAAAACTATCTGGAGCGTCTTAGTTTTTCTACCTTGAATCTACCTGATTTAAGTCGCTTAACTGCTCAGCAAAAAACCACACTGTATAATTTTTATAAGCAAATAAAACAAGCCATCGATAACATTCAGTACAGCTGGAATAATTGGGTACTCGGTTATGATACCCATAAACAAAATTTATTATTAAAACTATTAGGGCTGAATACACACTGGCAAACACTGATCATTTTATTGATCAGCAGCCTATTTTTTCTAGTGCTTATTTTTCAACTTTATTCACTTTATCAGCAGCATAAAAAAATTGATAAAGTCTATCATTATTATACAATTTTTATTGCCAAATTAAACCGTGCAGGAATGTCTTTATCAAGTAGTACAGGGCCTGAGGCCATTAAGCAACAGGCCATGAATAAGCTACCGGAAAAAGGCTTATTGATTGAGAACATTATGAATAACTATATTCAAATTCGTTATTGCAAAAATGCCAACGCTGAGTTAACACAACTATTTATCCGTGCGGTGAAAAATTTTTCATGAATACAGACAATATCATAAAATCCTTTTTATACAGCTTAGAAAAAAAATTTATTTATCTGCTTACACACATTGTTTTATTAATTTCGCCAACTGCTGATAGGCTTGTTCTCGATAACTCCCCTGGCGATAGATCAGAGCAATCTGACGGCTGGGTTCAGGCTGGCTAAAAGGAATATATTGAATAGGATCATTTGTTAAACGTTTTTTCGGTACCGCAAGCTCAGGCAGTAAAGTCATGCCCAGACCTTCACTGACCATATGTCGCAGAGTTTCCAGACTGGTGGCTCTAAAACGATCATTTTCTCTGGCACCAGCACTAAAACACACATCCAGCGCCTGCCCACGCAGACAATGACCTTCTTCCAGCAACAGCATTTCCTGTTCATTTAAATCCATCAGCTGAACCGTTTTCTTTTGTGCAAGTGACTGCTGCTGAGCCACAGCCAGCCAGAATTTTTCCTCATAAAGATTTATTTCCACAAATTCACTATACTCAACTGGCAATGCCAGGATCAGTATATCCAGCTCTGCACTTCTTAGCTTCTTTAAGAGTACTGCAGTTTGGTATTCATGCAGCCAAAGAGTAAGATCAGGAAAATGTTTTTTTATCCGGGGAATAATCAGCGGTAATAGATAAGGGGCAACCGTTGGAATTAGACCCAGCTGTATTTCACCTGCCATAGGATCATCAAAATCCTGTATGATTTCATTAATTGACTTAACTTCCATCAGTATTTTTCTTGCCTGCCGGGCAACCGCAAGACCAACATCGGTCATTGACACCTTACGGGTATTGCGCTCAATCAGCAGCACACCGAGCTCATCTTCAAGTTTTTTCAATTGACCACTGAGAGTCGGCTGGCTGACAAAACAGCGTTGTGCCGCCCGGTTAAAGTGGCGTTCTTCATCCACTGCCACCAAATATTCTAATTCACGTAAATTCATGGCCACCATCCAGTTTATATTAATAGTTAATATCTATTATATTATTAGAAATAAACGATTTCATCAATAAGTTTATCTGCGCGATACTAGGCTCATTCAAAAAAACAGAGTTGATACTGACTGTTTTTTATGTGGATAAAAACTATCCCGGTCATTTTAATTTATTAATAAGCGGAGCTAAATAAAATGCATACAGCAGAAAATAACCATTATGATTTAATTGCCATTGGCGGTGGCTGAAACTGCAGCACAACTTGGTAAAAAGGTCGCCATTATTGAAGCAGCACGTATGG
>Ga0256844_10000216_pt1 | contig 23002 bp, 18 predicted proteins | sample MusselsmetaG_FD_189100 | JGI IMG/M metagenome (GOLD analysis project Ga0256844, IMG submission 189100) | Mussel associated microbial communities from hydrothermal vent at the East Pacific Rise, Pacific Ocean - Mussels | ecosystem: Host-associated > Mollusca > Shell > Unclassified ... | reverse complement strand
TCAGACGACCTCTACGCTTGATGCTCTCAAAGTTTTTCATCATCTTAGCCATGGCTTTTGCGATGCTAGGCATCTTACGTGCACCAAGCCTTACAGGGATGTCTTTTTGTGACAAAGCCCAAGCAATGCCTGAACCCATCGTACCCACACCTATCACCCCTGCACTCTCTATGGTTTTGGCTTTGCCTTTAGAAAATGTCTCTTTTTTGAGTGCTTCAGAAGTAAAGAAAAGCTCTATGAGGTTTTTAGAGATGTCACTCGTAGCCAAGGGTTCAAAATACTCTAGCTCCACCTTGAGCCCATCTTCTAGTGACATAGTGAGTGTTTCTTCTAACACATCTATGGCACTTAGTGGTGCGGGGTAGTGTCCCCCTGTTTTTTTGAGTACCTCTTTACGTGCCATCTTGGCGATGAGTGCTTTCACAGGGGCTAAGGTTTCATACCATTTAAGCCCTTTTCGTCTTTTAGTGACTTTGGCTTCAAGTGTGCCTGAAAGTATCTCTTTAATGTACTCTTCTTTTTTAAAGCCCAAGTAACCAGACGGTACAGAGGCATCGATAAGTCCAAGTTTAAGTGCCTTGTCTCCTTTAAGGCGTTTAGACGCAGTGATGAGCTCTATAGCTTTGGTGTACCCTACCAAGAGTGGAAGCCTTTGTGTCCCACCTAGCCCAGGAAAGATGCCTAGACTTACTTCAGGTAGCCCAAGACGTGTGTGTGCATCGTTAGTAGCTATGCGGTAGGTACAGGCCATAGCCAACTCTAACCCACCACCTAGACATGCACCATCTATGACAGCCACAGTAGGAAAAGGAAGTGTCTCTAAGTTGTTAAATATCTCTTGACCATGTTGCAGTTTTTTCACCGTTTCACTGCTGTCTTTAAATGCTTTTATCTCTTTAATGTCAGCACCTGCAATAAAGATGCCTTTTTTCGCACTCTCTATAAACAATGCTTTGATACTTTTGTCTGCTCTGAGTTTGACCAAAAGTTGTTCTAGTTCATAGAGTGCATCAAAACAGAGTACATTCACATTACTCTTTGGTGTATCAAATACTAAAGTGGCGATACCTCTTTCATCTATAGTTAAATTAAAATATTTCATCTGTACATTTTTCATTATTCCACCTCCAACAGCAGTGCAGCACCTTGCCCACCACCTATACATAAGGTTGCTAAGCCTCGTTGTAGTCCTCGTTCTCTAAGTTCATGTAAGACCGTAAGCACCAGTCTCGTACCTGTCATCCCTACAGGGTGACCCAGAGCTACGGCTCCACCATTGACATTGAGTATGTCAGGAGGTACGGCACCTACGGCTTTGTCATCTCCAAAGTGTGTTTTGGCAAAGTCAGCTGATGCAAAAGCTCTCTCACATGCGATGACTTGCGCGGCAAAGGCTTCATTGATTTCGACTATCTCTATGTCATCCATGCCTAGCCCTGTTTGCTTAAAAAGTTTATGTGTCGCAAACACAGGCCCAAGCCCCATACGTTTAGGGTCTAAGCCTTCATACGCATAGTCACGCAAATAGCCCAAAGGCTCTAGCCCTCGTACCTTTGCTTCACTCTCAGACATCAACACTACCCCAGCTGCCGCGTCAGTTATCTGTGAAGAGTTCCCTGCAGTGACCGTACCATTTTTACGGTCAAAAAATGGTCTTAATCGTGCAAGTTTTTCTATGGTTTGGCTCTCTCGTATGCCATCATCATAGTCAAGGTACGCTCCACTATGTGCATCATACACAACTGCCATACTCTCTTTAGCAAAACGCCCAGACGCTTTGGCTACAGCTGCTTTTTGATGAGACGCAAGTGAAAAGGCATCTTGCTCCTCTCTACTTATGCCAAAGTCTTGTGCCAGTACCTCTGCCGTACTACCCATGAGTAACCCACTCACAGGGTCAGTCAAACCAGACATAAGCCCTACGATGGGTTTGAGAAATGCGGGTCTAAACCCAAAGAGTGTGCGTACTTTGTCGAGTGCTGTTTTAGAACTGGAGAGTTTAGAAAAAAGTGTTGTCATCTTCTCACTATAGACTAAAGGGATGTTAGACATAGACTCTACTCCACCACAGACATACACTTTACCCTCACCCGCATAAATGCGTGAAACTGCTGTCGTGATGGACTCCATACCAGACGCACAGTTACGGTGGACGGTAAGGGCTGGAGTAGCTTCTGGAAATCCTGCACGTAAGGCTATCACTCTAGCGATATTTGCCGCATGTATAGGCTGAGCCACGTTACCAATGATGACTTCATCTACCTCTTCCACATCTATGGGCGAACGCATCATAAGTTCACGAAAGAGCACTGCACCCAACTGATCCGCCTGCATACGTGCAAACTTCCCACCTGCTTTTGCCATGGGAGTTCGTAAACCCGTGACTATGGCTATACGTTCTTTTTGAATATCCTTTGGTTTTGTCTTCATCATATATCCTTTATTAAGAATAGTATAGGTGTTTTGTGTGCATTGGGTGTGGATTACACATGCCCAGCATACATCTCCTCTATCTCACCAGCATACACTTCCATCACATGAGTCTTTGCCAATTTCATAGAGGGTGTGAGATGCCCCTCTTCAATGCTGAGTTCATCTGCTATAACTCTGTACTCTCGTACTTTTTCCCAATGGTTTAGCTTTTTATTGAGCTTTTTGATGTACTTCTGTGTCATATCTTGGAACTTTTTAGATGCCAGTACTTTCAGTGGGGTACTTCGCATTTTCGTAGACAGGCGTCCCAAGAAATCATGTTCTACAAACAATAGTGCTACCACATAAGGTTTCCCATCACCTACGACAAGAGCTTGTTCAAACCAGCCATTACTAGTAAGCTTTTGCTCTATGTATACTGCACTCACATACTCCCCTGTAGAGGTTTTGAGTAACTCTTTGGTTCGTCCTGTGATGCTTACAAAGCCTTCATCATCTATACTGGCTAAATCACCTGTATGGAGCCATCCGTCTGTATCTATGGTGTTAGCAGTAGCTTCAGAATTGTTGTGATAGCCCTTCATGATATTTGGTCCTTTGACTAGAAGTTCTTTTTCTACTGAAAGCATCACTCTTACCCGAGGAAATGTCTTGCCTACTGTACCTATCTTGTTTGCTTCGGGGGTATTGGCAGCTATGACAGGGCTGGTTTCTGTCTGTCCATACCCTTGGTAAAGTGGCACACCAATGTTCAAGTAAAAGTTGTAGAGCATGTCAGAGAGTGCTGCACCTCCAGATATCATCATACGCATACGTGTACCTAGTGCTGCACGTAACTTAGTGTAGACTAGTTTGTCTAGTAGGGTATCTACAAAACATGTTTTAGCATACGGGTCTTTTGTGGTGGCTCTATAAAATGCTAAACGTACCAACCCTTGCTTGATAATGTTCCCCTCCATGGCTTTAAGTTTCATTTTGAAAAATACTTTTTCTAAAAGTCTAGGGACTACAGTCATGACAGTAGGATTCACCTCTTTGAGTAAGGTCCCTACATTTTTCACATCATCTGCAAAGTACACGCTTAACTCTTGAGAAAGATAAAAGTGCATCACCATACGCTCGAAAATATGTGCCAGAGGTAAAAAAGAAAAGGCAATATCACTCTCTTTATAAAACACATAATTTTTTGCAGTGGCATGTATCTGTGAAATAAGATTTTTATGGGTAAGCTCAACCCCTTTAGGTCTACCAGAAGTACCTGAAGTGTAAACAATCGTTGCTATATCAGTCTCTTTCATTTGGTAAATAAGTGTCCCAAAGATAGATGGCTCTTCCTCATCTATTTTTCTACCTTCCTCAACATACTCAGTAAAGGTATGATACCCAGATACATGGTCTGCTAAGTAGATAGTCTCAACACTTCTCCCTACTCTGTGGATAATATTTTCTTGCTCTTTACTTTCTATAAATACTGTCTCAATGTTGGCATCTAGTATTTGATAATGTAAGTTCTTAGAAGAGATATTGGTAAACATAGGGACAGAGACAGCTCCTGCTATCATAAGGGCATAATCTAACATGAGCCAATAAGGAGAAGGAGAAATAGCAATGGCTATTTGTTTACCACTCCATCCATGTTGATGAAAGGCAAGGGCTAAATAACGTACAGTCACAAGAAACGTCTTTTTAGAAAATGTTTTATATCCCTGAGGCATACGATGGTGTAAAAAATCTTCCTTTTCAGACTGATTTTCTAAATACCGATAAAGTTCTCCAAAATGGGTAAAATGACTGTTCATAGCATCTCCTTTTCATCTCTGAATAGTAAGCTAACTGTGAAAGTATAGTTTAAATGTGTGTATTAGCTGTGCAAATTATTTGGAACGCCACACCCAAAGAAGGAGTAGCACACCTAAAGTAATATTGAGCCAACTTACACCAGAGATAAACATTGCTTCAAGTTTTCCATAAAGCCAACGTTGCATGGAAAGTGGTTCAGTGATACCATGTTCATGTGCCCAAGATATAAGCTCATCTTGCCAAATATATGTAAGTAACTCTGGTACAAAGAAGAAAAGAATGATTCCCGCAATCCCCCAAAGTGTTTTTTTGGGTTTTATGCGAGTGACTGCTTCTTTAAGTTTAGGGTCTTGGTCAATTCGATTTTGAATCTTTTTGATTTTCTCTCTCATGGGCTAACAGTAGTCTAAAAGCATCCCATCTTTTACCGCCTGCATAGACGCTTTACCCACAAGACGTTCAACGATAGCCAGTCCAAAACAGACTGCTGTTCCAGGGCCTTGAGAAGTCATGACATTGCCATCGGTAACTACTTTCAAATCATCTCTGTATCCTGGATGGTCTATCTCATCTTTGGCTCCGGGGTAGCAAGTATAGTCATTGCCAAGTACCCCTGCTTTTTTCAGCACAAAAGGTGCTGCACACATAGCCCCTATAATTTTCTTTTCTTTAAATTCTTGAACAAGTGTTATCACCCTTGCATGTTCAGCCAAGGCATAGGTTCCACCCCATCCTCCGGGAAGTACCATCATATCAAAGTCATCAGATATGACATTTTTAAGCGCAGTATCTGCTTTAATGCCAATACCATTTGCTCCTATGACTACTTTACCATGTGAAAGCCGATCATCAATATAAGCTATACGTACCTCAATACCACCACGACGCATAGTATCTATAAGCCCTACTGCTTCTACTTCTTCAAATCCCTCTGCTAAAGGTAATAATACACTTGCCATACAAAACTCCTCATAATAATGTTATGCATAAATTATAGCACTATTTAAAGTGAAATTAAATGTAAATAAGGGGAGAAAGAAAAAAAAGAGAGAAGAAGAGAAAAAAGTCTCTTCTTAAAAACTACCAAGAACGTATTGTTTGGTGACAAGTGAGACATTTACTTAACACTTGCAAATAGTTATTTGCTGCATTATATCTATCACCTTTATCAAAAGTTTCCGAAATTTTATCGGCAAGTTCTGTAATATCTTTAGCTTGTTTTCTGGCATATACTAAGGTATTAAAACCATCTTTTGTCACACCTTCTTTAATAAAGGATTCTGTATGCTTCACCCTCTCTTTAAGGTCTTTTACTCCATTTTTAACTACATTTATGTTGTTATAAAGAAAACCTTTTTGTATAGTAGAAAGTGCCATTTCCATCTCTTGCATATTTTTCATTCTATCTGGTTGTATATGTTCTTGTCCAAAAAGTAAACTACTTGCTAAAAGTGTGGAAAAAAGAATTTGCTTCATGATGTACTCCTAGTATAATAATATTTAAAAATAATTATAACAGAAGCCAAATCAATAATTATTGATAAGTATCAATAATATGAACTTATATTGTGATTTTGGCGTACATCCCTGGGAAGATATTCTTATCTCCTCTATCAAATCGTATACGCATTTTTATTTTGTGCGTCATTGGATTGGCATCAGGGACAATCGCATGTATCACTCCCTTCGTTTTATACTTAATGGAAGGTATTTCAACGGCAACTTTCTGTCCAGTCCGCACTTTTGAAATAATACTCTCAGAAAGAGATACATCAATCTCTAAACTCTCCATATCAACAAGTAAAATTGTAAGCATCCCTGGCATTACCATATCACCTACTCTAATATTTCGACGTACCACTACACCGTCTGAAGGTGCTTTCATTTTAATGTAGTTATATGTGCTGGCTAATTGTTTTGCCTTTATATTAGACTCTTTCACCATGATTTTCATCGCATGCAACATTGAGGTAATATTCGCAGCTTCTGCATCTAAGTCTGCCATATCCATAAAATTAATCTTGTTGTCATTTCTATATCTATCTCGTAGTCTAGATTTTTTTGTATTTACTCTTTTAAGTTTATCTCTCCAAAACTCAACCATTGTTTTGGACTGTTCAAGCATTAGGTCAGCTTGCATTTTCATCATATCAAACTCAGCTGACTCCATCTCATAAAGGTCATCTTCCCGTTTTACTTTGTCTCCAATTTTAACAAATACTTTTTTTATATATCCCATAAATCTAGACCCAATCATCTGTTGTCCATCAGAAACAACAGTACCTGTAAGTCTAATCTCATTTGAAGATTGCTTGGTTGAACTTAAGTTAATTTCAGTAGCACATACCATACCACCCAATAACAACGTCGCAAGTATCGTTTTTTTCATTCTTATCCCTACCATTTTCTAAGGCTTGTATGACACTTCATACATTCTGCTGCTACTCTATTATACACATTCAAGGCGTATTGTGCATCACCACCTTTAAAATGTTCTACAATATCGTCAGAATATTTTTGTATTCTTTTTTGCGTTCTACCTGTCATGGCAGTGTTATTATTCATCCATTTTTCATACACATCTTTTGTATTTTTCTCTGCAGTGGTTGGACCTACTTTAATAATGGCTGATTTTAAATCTTTTGCACCAGCAGTAACAATATCCAGATTATTATAAAAAAAGCCAGATTGAATATCTTGCATAGCTTGAGCCATTTTTTGCATATCCATAATTCTATCTCCCTGAGTATATCCCTCAGCTGTTCCAAGAGTTACAAATACCATACAAGTCATTAATACTTTTTTCATTTTCATACCTTTTTTGTTTATTTATAATCATATACAAAATAAATCATAATAGACTAAAAATTGCAATTAATCTTATTGTTCATGGCTGAATTGTATCAAATTAACGCTAAGATTATTCTATTATAAATAATTTATTTATTAAAATATATTAAAAACTTATGACCAATTATATATTTTAAGTTATAATTAAAAATAAGAGAGATACAATTTTCTTAAGAATTATAAAAGGATTAATAAAATGAAAAAAATCATTACAACCTCTGTAGCAGTCGCTGCATTACTTACAAATATACAAGCTGACTTTAGCTTTGGAGATATGTTTAAAGATATGAAAGATGCTGCTGTATCATTTTCATCTGATGCAAAAGACTCTGTAAGCTCTATGAAAGATGGTGTGGTAGAGGTCAGTAAAAGTGCAGAAAGAACCACTACCAATGCAAGTGGTGATGCAAAAGACTCACTCGTAAAAGCATCTGACGACATGAAAACGATGGAAGTGAATACAACATCTGATGCAAAAACTGTTGTTACAGACGTATCGACAGATACTAAAGAGGCAATAAAGAGCACAACAACAGACTTGAAAGATTCAGCAGTTGTTGCTTCAACAGAGATGAAAGAATCTACTGTTAGCGTTTCAAATGATACAACAGGTACAGTAAAAACGGTTTCAACAGATGCAACGACTTCCGTAAAAACCATATCTGACAATGCAAATAATACCGTCTCAAGTGTATCCACTGATGCAACAACATCCGTAAAAACAGTCACTGATAATGTAAATGATTCAGTCAATACTGTTACACTAGATAGATAGGTGTCGCTAGGACATCTATTTTAAGAGTAGTATCCTCACAAACTACTCTTATTTTTTTATTTAAGCTCTTAAAATAATTTATTATAGAAAATACCATATTATAAACATAATTAAATCTATCTCTTTAGTATATTATTTAGTTAATATAAATTAATATTATTTACTTATAAGTTCCAATTAAGTCAATTTTATTTATAATGCATTTATGACAAAATTAAAAGGAAAAACAATGAAAAAATTCATTACAACATCTGTAGCAGTTGCTGCATTATTAACAAGCGTGCAAGCTGACTTTAGCTTTGGAGATATGTTTAAAGATATGAAAGATGCTGCAATCAGTATGAGTAAAGATGCAAAAGATTCTGTAACATCAATGAAAGATGGTGTCGTAGAAACTTCAAAATCGGCTGAAAGAACTGTAACCAACGTTAGTAACGATGCAAAAGACTCTACAGTTAAAGTATCTGACGATCTTAAAACTGCTGAAGTATCTACTTCAAAAGATTCTAGAGATTCTGTTGTTTCTGTATCTACTGATACTAAAGAGTCTATCACTAACACAACTAAAGATCTTAAAGATTCTGCAACTATCGCATCTAAAGATATGAAAGATTCTGCTATTTCTGTATCTAAAGATGTAAATGATGCGGCTAAAACAGTTTCTAACGATACGACAACTTCAGTGAAAACTGTATCTGATAATGCAAACACAACTGCAACAACAGTATCTAACGATACTACATCTTCAGTCAAAACAGTAACAGACAATGTAAATGATTCAGTAAAAACTATTTCTGCTGATGATTATGCAGAGTACGTTAAACTTAAAGAAGCAGCTGCTAAATAAGTTTCTTCTATCCACTTCATTAGTGGCTAACTCCTACTGTTGGTCACTAACTGATGCTCTCCCTATTTTACCTTCATTCATAAGCTTATAATTATTTTTATTAATATTTATATATTAAATTTAAGTTCTATTTAACATTAGATTAAATGATACTTAATCTATCTTTTGATAAACTATTTTTATCATAAAAATAAAAAGGATGGATATGAAAAAAATAATTAACACAAGTATTGTATTGGCTACGCTACTTACAGGAACACAAGCAGATTTTAGCTTTGGTGATATGTTTACAGATATGAAAGATGCAGCAATCTCTATGAGTCATGATGCCAAAGATAGTTTAACTACTGTGAAAGATGGCGTAGTAGAAACAACACAAAGTGCAGAAAGAACAGTCACAAATGTAAGTAAAGATGCAAAAGACTCTACTGTGAAGATATCTGATGATATGAAAACCATGGAAATTAATACTACGGCAGATGTAAAAACAGCAACCACCGAGATTTCTACAGATACAAAAGAAGCTGTAAAAAGTACAACAACTGACTTAAAAGATTCTGCTATCGTTGCATCTACAGAGATGAAAGACTCTAGTATTACAGTATCAAATGATGCTACCAATACCACAAAAACAATTTCAAATGATGCGACAACATCTATCAAAACTGCAACAGATAATGCGACATCTACCGTAAAAACTATTTCTGATGATACAACAAGCTCTGTAAAAACAGTCACTGAAAATGTGAATGATTCAGTAAAAACTATCTCTTTAGATGACTATGAAGAGTACATGAAACTTAAGACGGACGCAAGTAAGTAAAACCTTACAAATAAGTATAAATTATACTTTATAGAAGCTACCATTACCTTTGGTAGCTTTTTCTCTTTCACTTCAATAAATCATAATTTTACTTTATTATATATATCTCTTTTATGTTAAAATATTTATTATTATAATGTTAAAAGGATATTTGTGACAAACATCATTAAAAAAACTATCATAACCTTTGGTCTTCTTCCCGCTTTTATTTTTGCAACATCTCCACAAGAGACTACCGCACAAACATCTGATACGAAACCAAATGAACTTGCCATTTACTATACACTGAAAGGGAGTGTTGAAAAAGAGTATAATGCATTAGTTGAAAAAAAACTTAAAAGTATTGGGTTTCATATTACTGACCCTCACAAAAGAGTAAACGATCAGTATGAAGCAAAATATGGTTCTACTGTTCTTGATGTTCTAAGTTTTATGCCTGTAGTAAGAGACAGTACCATTTTACCCCTTCTAAATATTGATCCACGTATTGCAGGCTTTGCCCCATTTAATATTGTTATCCATAAAAAACTTGATGAAAATGTAACCCATGTAGGGCACCTTGTGCCAAGTGTCATGCTAGATATTTTGGGCATAGAAGATGAAGAGGTTAGAAAAAAGTTCTCTTCAACTTTTAAAGCATTAGATGCAACGATTGCACATGAACTAGGAGGGCACATAGCAACCATCCCTTATAAAAAACTTCCTGAAAAAACCATGATTAACTATGAATATGAATTTGAGGCCCCTGAAGATATGGATGATTTTGTTGATGAATTTCAAAATACATTTGAGCTTGCATTCATTGATAAAGGTTATCTCATCGCGGGCTACCATAATTTCATGGAAGCTACAAGTAATGCGGAGGAGATACTCTCTGAGTATGATGCTTTTTGGACATACTCCCTATGTCATCTAAAGTTTTCCTACAATATGTTCGATAATGAAGGTGGACGGCCTGAATCTGGACTCTTTGCACCATGTACCATGTATATGTATATTAGGAAAGGGACAAATAAGCTTGTTATAGGTATGCTTAGACTCCATAATTGGTCAGATACCCTCAATATTACAGATGAAACAAGATTAGGACTCATTGAAAAACTCGATACCGAAATACCTACTATTTTAGAGAAACTAGGGATGAAATCAGTACCTAATGTGAACCCTTTACTTGCACAAAAGTCAAGCACACCCAAAACTTCTAAGTCATCTGAAAAAGTACTTACAAAGAAAATACCCACAGAGAAAAATGAGACTAAGCCTGATTCAACTAAAGTTGTAAAAAAGATATCAGAATCAGTGGCTAAACCTGAAACAACTACTGTTGTCACTCAAAAAGTACCACAAGAAAATATGAAGAAATCTGTACAAACTATTAAGGTAGGTAAGGAAGTTGTAACTATTGCTATTCCACAAGTACCTAAAGTGGTTAAATGTAGTTCAAGCAATACAGGTGCAGATAGAAGTGTCAAATTCTCAAAACGTATACCACCTAACTATAAACCACATAGTTTTGATAAAGCACAAAAAGAAAAAGTATCTACACACACAAGAATTGGTGAAGTTAATAAAGGCAAAATATCTGCTTACCTTCGTGGAAAATCTATGTCAGTAGATGTGGTCAAAGAAAAACTAAGTGCTGCGGGATTTAAAGTATTAACAGAGGCTCCTGCAAATAAGCAAGGAGATCTCATCTCTATTGTATTTACAGATAAAGCACTAGTTGGTATGGCTAGTAAAGAGAATAGAGGCTTTATAGCATCATTACGTGCGCTTGTAGATACAAAAGAGAAGACCATAAGTATTACAAATCCTCTTTATATGGCAAAAGGTTTCCTTCAAGATGATTTTGATGAGAAAAATGCAAATAAAATACTTGTTAGACTACTTACACATTTTACTGACTTAAGTAACTCTAAGGATACACTCAAGTATCAGCTTTTACCAAAATATCAATTTATGAATGGTATGCCACATTACCAAGATATGGTAGAGATAGCATCAGGATCCAATCTATTAGAGAAAATTAAAAATAACGATAAAGTAGTCTTTACACAAACACTTGATAATGGTGCAACTCTTATTGGTATTCGCTTAAGTAAAAGAACTCGTAAATTTACAAAAAGGATTGGTAGAAACAATGCAGCAATGCTTCCCTACCCTATTCTCATAGAAAACGGAAAAGCAAAAATCCTTGATCCTAAGTTTTACATTTCATATATGTATCCCCTATTAACCATGTCAGAATTCATGACTATTGCTACTGTACCTGATGCGATGGTGAAAGATTGTGAGAAAGTGTTTAAATAAAGATTCTTAGATGTGTTGTACACAACAGCAAGGTTTTGTTATATATAAATAAAAACCTTGTTGATAGGAAAAGAGTTATTGTACAAAGGGTATGTTGGTAAACACACCCTACTTAGCCTTCTCTAAATATTTCCCTTCTACTGTATCTACCACAATCTTTTGACCTTCTAAGATAAAGAAAGGCACTTGTACCACCGCACCTGAATCAAGTGTTGCTGGTTTTTTACCACCTTGAGAGTCACCTTTAAAGTTTGGTGGTGTCTCAACGACTGTCAGCGTTATGGTTTGTGGGATTTCAACGGAAATTGCTTTATCATTGTGAAACAAAATATCTGCTTCCATACCGTCTATCATATACTCAAATGTCTCTTTACCTACTTGCTGATGCGTAAGCCCTATTTGATCATAGGTAGTTGTATCCATAAACTGAAGCATCTCACCATCATCATAAAGGTATTGCATTGTTTTTTGTTCTAGTTCAGGTACATCAAATTTATCACCCGCATGCACAGTTTTTTCTATTACTTTACCTGTTTGAAGATTTTTAATTTTCATACGTACAAATGCTGCACCTTTTCCAGGTTTAACATGATGTGCTTCCACTACTCTGTAAGGATTTCCCGTTACTTCAAGTCTCACACCTTTTTTAATATCACCCATTCCGATTGTAGCCATAGTAGCTCCTTAAAAAAATTATGAGTATTATATCAAATAGATGATTTAAAGGGGTTAAAGTGTTGTTATGCACTTCATAGAAGACATAACAACGAGGAGAGCTTATTTCGTTATTAAAATATTCTTTGCTTGTTCAGTATCACACTGTGTGGCTTTATCAAAATCCATCGCTTTTGAATTGTCCATAAGTACTGGTACAAAAAGAAGTGAGACAAATACAGCTGCCACAGTACCAGAGATAAGTGCTACACCCAACCCACCAAAGACAGGGTCACTAGCAAGCAGTGCAGAACCTAAGATAATCGCAACTGCTGTCAGGGCAATAGGCTTGGCTCTAGTAGCTGCAGCCACTGCAATGGCTCTACGCTTTTTCATACCTTCACACTCCATAAGTGACTTTGCAAAGTCAATAAGAAGCAATGAGTTTCTTGAACTAATCCCAATTAGCGCAATAAACCCAATAAGAGAAGTCGCCGTCAAGAAAAATGTCTCCGTAGTAAACCAATTGGCAACCCAATGACCGACAATCACTCCAATAAGAGAAAGGAATGAACCTAAAAGTACAATACCAGAAATAGCAAAACTCTTATAGTATATAACCAACAATAAGAAGATAAGAATAAGTGCAGAAATAAATGCACCACCTAAGTCTCTAAAAGTATCTAAGGTTACTTTCATCTCACCCTCCCAACGGATAAGAAACTTTTCGTGTGTCTTTTTATCTTCTAACGTAAAGTCAAACATATACGTTGAGATACCTTCTTTCGTGATAATATAGTCTTTTTCAAACTTCTCTAACATCACATCACGTGCCTCAAGCAATGGATACACCTGAGAAACCATATCTGTCTCAGCAATAACGTTAACCATACGTGATAAGTCTTTATGCATAATCATTGTATTTGACTTCACTTCACGTATTGTTACTACCTCTGAGAGTGGTACCATCATCCCCTTCATATTCATAAGATTCAAAGAAGAAAGTTTACTTTGTAGCGCTTCTTTATTTGATTGAGGGATATTTTTACTCTCTTTATCGAGTACTAAAAATATGGGTATTTGATCTGGATTGTTTTTAGAGTTTTTATGTGCAATCACCATACCTTCAAAACCTAAATAAAGAATATTATTGACCTGTTTTACACTTAAACCCGAACGTGCAATTTTTTCTTTATCTGGTACCAACTCAAATTTTACAAAATTTTCATCTGTCATTAGGTCTATGTCCACCAATCCATCCGTTTCAGATAATACATCTGCAACATCTACAGACAAAGAACGAATTTTTGAAAGATTCTCTCCATGTACTTCCACCACTATAGATGCTAGAGTAGGAGGTCCTGAAGGTTGTTCAACAAACTTTATATTGGTTCCTCTAAGCAAAGGTCCACATGCTTTTTGAACAACTGGTCTTACGCGCTGTACCATAAGAAATGAAGGTTCTTCTCTATGGTGCTTATCTGTTAAGTTTACAGATATTTCTGAAACATTTTCTGTCTGTTTCATCCCTGCACCTTTTACTAAACCAGCATAATCCAAAGGAATACCTTGCCCTAGAAAAAGTTCCATATTCATGACTTCTTTCTCTTTTTTCAAAATATTAATCACACATGAACTTACTGCTTTTGTTTGTTCAATAGATGAACCTTTTGGTGTGTCCACATAAACGGAAAAAGTATTATCACTTTTACCTGGTAACATTTTTGCTAGTACCATTTTTGTTGGGAACATTAACAATGATAAGAAAAAAGCCGCTGCTGTTAAAACAATAATAAGCGTCTTTTTAAATTTACTATCAAGAATAGCATAAATCAAACTTTCTAGATTTTTCATTATTTTGTTCCTTCTTCTGAGTCAGATTCGTGGCTGTGTCCATGTTCTGGTTTTTTTAAGAGTTTTAAACTTAAGTACGGTGTAAAAATATATGCTACAAATAAAGAGGCTATAAGTGCCACGGGTACATTGTAAGGAATTGGTTTCATGAATGACCCCATCATCCCACCAACAAATGCCATGGGAACCATCGTTAAAATAATCGCTAATGTTGCAACATTTGTAGGTGCTCCAATCTCATCTGTTGCTTCAATAAGAATCTCGTCCATCTCTTTATCTTCTACCCCATGTGCATGTAAATGTCTATGAATATTTTCAATCACAATAATAGCTGCATCAACCAAAAGTCCCAAGGACAAGAGTAACGCAAAGAGTGTAATCCTATTCATTGTTTGTCCCGTCATCCATGCAGTAAAGAGTGTTACTGCCAAAATAGCTGGTACAGAGAAGGTAACAATAATCGATTCTCTCCACCCTAAAGCGAAGACTAGCATAATTGCAATAATCGCAATGGTAATAAGCAAATGATGCATCAACTCATTTACCGCTTCATTTGCTCTATCCCCATAGTCTCTGGTGATAAGATATCCAATACCCTCTTTTGCAAATTCATCTTCATACTCTTTAAGTATCTCAACCACATCTTCAGAGACAAATACTGCATTTGTTCCAGCAAGTTTTGCAATGGTCATAGTAATTTGATTTCTCTCTTTTGAAAACTTCGTACTATTTGCATCTTTAAGTAAAATTTTGGCTGTTTTAAAATTCTGAATATCGACACCTTCAGTCACTTGTGCCACATCTTTTAAATAAATAGGAGACCCCATATATTGTGCGACAATCACATTCCCAACGTCTTCAACACTTTCAATCGCATTTTTTACACCAAATATCATAAGTTTATTGTCTTGAGTACGTCCTTTAACATCTGGAACATCTACAGCAACAGACTCAACTGCTTGCATAATCTGTCCTAACGAAAGATGATAAGCTGAAAGCTTACCCATATCAACTTCTATATTGTATTGTGCTTTTCTTGCTCCCTTAAGTGTTGTTTTCGCCACGTTATCAACAGCGTTGATATGTTGTTGCACTCTACGTACGGTTTCAAATAATTTGATATCATCAATACCGCTTCCCTCTTTAGGATAAAATGCCACAGTCACAATAGGAATATCTATATCTATATCAAATGGTTTGATAATAGGTTGCATCACACCTTTGGGCATTTTATCCATATTTTGCATTACTTTATCATAAAGCTTTAGGTTTGAATCTTCTCTGTTTTCACCAATGTAATACATTACATTTACAATACCGACACTGTCCATAGCCATACCATAAATATGTTCAATACCACGTACTTCTCTAAGCTTCCGCTCTAGTGGGTTCACGATAACATTTTCTACTTCTTTAGGACTTGCTCCTGGCATTATTACCATGACAGCACCACCAGAAATAGCGATTTGAGGATCTTCTTCTCTTGGCATAGTACTCAATGCTAAATATCCCATAAGTAATAAGAATGCCCCTAATACCGCAGTCAGAGGGTTGTGTAAAAAACCTTTAGCAAGTTTTCCGGCAACATTAATAATTTGATACTCTTTTTTCTGTTCCATGCGTCCTACTTAATAAGAATTTTGGTATACATACCAGGATAAACTGAACGATCTTTAGAATCGAAGTACATCTTAATTTTAAACTTATGTGTCATTGGGTTAGAACTTGGAATAATCGCTGTGATTTTCCCTTGTGTTTTAAACCCAATAGATGGTATTTCTATCTCAACAGCTTTGTCCATACTTATGTATTTTAGTTGTGTTTCCGAGATTTCAGCGACAATTTTTAATTTACTTAAATCGGTTAACACCACTACAGGCATACCTGGAATTGCCATTTCACCTTCATTCAATTTTTTTGCAACAATAACACCCTCATTTGGGGCGAGTATTTTCAGATAATTATACTGATTTAGTACTTCATCTTTTTTTGCTTCTGCTTGTTTAACTTGCTCGTCTGAAATTTGTACCATATCTTTTAAATTTTTTGCTGCAAGTTGTAGGGTCTCTAACTCATACTTAGAAACCATTTTTTTCTTATAAAGTCTTTTATGCCGAGAAAGATTAGTCAATACATTGAGGTATTGATTTTTATTCATTTGTAAGGCAAGTCTTGCTTGGGAAATACCAAGATCAACTTGACGTTCAGCAGATTCAATCTCTTTAGAGTCAATCTCATAAAGAAGTTGTCCTTTCTTTACAATATCTCCCTCTGCCACTGCCATTTTTCTCACATAGCCCATATACCTACTAGTAATCATCTTTTGATTATCAGATACCACTGAACCGCTTAAATTAATTTCAATCGCATCTACACTTGTTAACCATATTATGGTTATCGCTATAATAATTTTTTTCATGAGTCATCCCCTTTTACTCTTGTACTATTTGTCTCCATTTGTTTCACTGGTTTACTCTTTTCTGTTGTTTTATTGCTATCTATTGATTTTAACGTTTTCTTTTCTAAGTTCGTTTTATTGGCATCAACAATTTTGCTCTTATTTGCATCGACAACTTTTACAATTTTTGCAATATTGTACACACTTGCACTCTTTTGCTTATTCATAAGCGCTTCTAATTCAAAGATTTTTGTATTACGACTATTTTTAGCTGTCAGAAGTTTTAGAAGTACTTCCAGCTCTTTTGATTGCTTAATAAGTACATCAGAAATAGATACCATACCCTCTTTATATCTTCCCCTATAATTTTGATATACTTTTTTTGTAAAACGTAATTGTTTATTGTAGCTTTCTATATCAGAATTTGCACTCAATACTTCCGTTTTAAGCTTTTTTGCTTTAAGCGCAATGCCTTTTTTTGCTAATTTTACCTGATCATTTACCATCAAATAGTTTACTTTAGCTTTTTCTAAATTAGCATCATCAATCCCACCATTAAAAATATTCCATTTTAATTGTACACCTACCGTATAGGCGTCTTTATCAAAGAACTCATTCCATAAAACATTGTCAGCCGACCCATACTCTGCAAAAGCACCTATCTCTGGATAATAATTAGATTTTTCAACATTCAGTGCCATTTGCGTAATTTGTAAACCCAAAAGTGCCTTTTGTATGTCGATATTATTTGCTTCTAATATTCTTTTATTGACACGTGGCATCGGTGCTTTATCATTCATTTTTTTAATAGAGCTTACTTCTTTATTCACTAAAAATGAAAGAAATTGATACGCTAAATCTTTATTGAGTTTTGCTTGGTTGTACATACTTTGCACTTCTGCTTTACGTGCTTGCACTTCTAATACATCAATATTTTGTGCGTAGCCTTCTTTTTTCATCGTATTAACAATTATTTCTAAATGTTTTATATTTTTAATTATCTTAGAAAGGTTATAAATATAATTACTTACCAATGAAATATCATAAAATGCTTTTTTTGTTTGAAATACTTTCTCATTTAGTAAATTTTGCGTGTCATACTGACTCATGCGATGCATAGCAAAAGTGATACGCCCATACTCAGAAAGTTTTCCTCCTGTATAAATAGGAAGTATATAGGAAAATTTAGTTTGATAATGGTTTCTTGCTTTTGGATTATTTAGATTGCCTGGTGGTGGAGAGAAAGGGTCTCTACTTGCATTAAAGTTATCAAAAAATTCTTCCGCACCAAAATCACCAAATGTTGCTTCTCTACTTTGCAATTTAAAGCCAAATACATTCCCTGCATCATTAGAGCGCATGGCAGTTATACTTGCATCTAATTTTCCATATTTATGCCCTTTAGCGGCTTTGGCTTCGTAGGCTTTCATCTGTTCTGTAAAACGTGAAATTTTCAACTCTAAGTTGTTTTTATTTAACAATGTCATTGCACGAGACAACGTCAAATTCTTTATCCCTGCAGAAAGAACCAAAGGTATCACAATCATAAGAAAAAATAATCTTTTATATAACATAAAAACTCCCATAAATTAGTAAATATTATAACAGAAGATAATGAATTTAACTAGGAATTTTACATTATCTTCCATGAAACTTGCTGTGATTCTACATAATATAATATTAAATTATCTTTAATATTATATGCAATTATAATAAGTTTTATTGATGTTATTATTTGTAGGAGAAATGCCTACAAATGAGACTATATACTTGCGTGAGATACGCTTATAAATGCCTCTAAAGATGATAATTCATCTAAAATATTTTTGGTTACTGCACCATCTACTCTCACTACAGCTAAAGCTTGTTGTTTTGAGTCTCTTCCCAATCTAAAGTCAGATATATTGAGTCCATTTTCTGCCATAATTCTACCTACATCTCCAATTACACCTGGGGTATCCGTATTACGGAAGAAAATCATTGTCCCTTTTGGCTCCACATCTAAAATATAGTCATCTATCTCAATAATTCTTTGTACAGTATCATCAAAAACAGTACCAGCAATAGAAATAGTCCCTTCTGCTGTTGTGAGTTTTATCCCTACTTTATTGGTAAAACCACTATTGTTTGGTTTTACTTCTTTTGCAATTTCAATACCACGTTCTTCAGCGACAAATTCAGCATTTACGTAATTGACTTGATCACCAAGTGACTCAGTAAGTACACCCACCGTCGCAAAAGTTCCCATAGATTCAATATGTTCTGCTACTGGACCTGCTGCCATTACTTTAATCGACTTTACAGCAGATTTTGTTACCTGTGCTGACAAGTGTCCTATTTTTTGAATTAATTCAAGATAGGGTCTAACAAAATCAGGTAATTCATTCTCTTTAATTGGTAAATTCAATGCATTTGGATAAGAGATTCCCTTTGCAGCTGCAATCGCATTTTCTGCAGCTTGAATAGCAATATTCTTTTGTGATTCTTTTGTATTGGCTCCGAGGTGCGGTGTTACAGTTACGTTATTTAAGTCAAGTAAAGGATGGTCAATAGCTGGCTCTTTATTGAATACATCAATCCCTGCCATAGAAATTTTACCATTTGTAAGTCCTTCTAAAAGTGCATCTTCATCATAAAGTCCACCTCTTGCACAGTTAATGAGTATCACACCATCTTTCATCTTCGCTATTTCATCTTTACCAATCATACCAATTGTTTCAGTGTTCTTAGGTGTATGAATCGTAATAATATCACAGGCTAAAATGTCTTCAAAGTTTTTTGTATACGCAACATCAACATCTGTTGCCTTAGAAGGATCAATGTATGGGTCGTATGCAATTACATCCATTTCAAATGCTTTAGAACGGATACCCACACGTGAACCAATGTTACCAAAACCAATAATACCAAGCTTCTTGTCTTTAAGCTCTGTACCATACCAATCTTGTCTTCTCCATACACGATCAAGCTTGAGATTATTATGTGCGTAAGGAAATTTTCTCACACAAGAAAGTAAGTGTGTCATGGTAAGTTCAACTGCAGCAATCGTATTTGCCGTAGGTACATTCATAATAACAATACCCTGCTTAGAGGAACCAGGAATATCAACATTATCAACACCAACACCAGCACGAACAACAGCTGTAATATTTTTTGCATTTGCTAAAAATGCCTCATCTACATCTGTAGAGGAACGTGTAATCGCAACATCTGCTAAAGGAATAATTTCTGAAATTAACTTGTCTTTAGGTTCATCTGCAGCATTTATAAATTCTATCTCTACATCATTAGCAAGAATATCTAATCCATCTTGGTGTATATGGTCACAAACAACAATTGTTTTTTTTGACATTGTATACCTTTTTTTGTAAATTTTAATATACCATTATAGTACGGAGATATGCGTATTCGCATGGACTAAACACTCCATAATGAGTGTTTAGTGAAGTATCATTATCTTATTTTTTTAGTATATCACCAAAAGCATCACCTAAAGTCATACTATCATCTTGATCAAGATTAAGTTGTTCCATTGCTTCTCTTTCTTCTTGACGCTCAAGTTTTTTTACAGAAACTCTAATTCTGTCATTGTTCGCATCAATAAAGCTAATCACACCTTTAATTTCTTGACCTTTTTCAATCTCTTCAAATTTAAGAGGGTGTAAATCTTCTGTTCTAATCAATGCATCAACATTCTCTTCAAGTGAAATAAAGACACCAAAGTCTTTTGTATCTTTCACTGTACCAGTTACAACAGTACCATTTTTATGTGTTTCTGCAAATGCCTTAATTGGTGAAGCTTCAAGCGCCTTTTTAGAAAGTGAAATTTTACCAGCATCTCTATCGATTTTGATAATTTTTACTTCTACTTCGTCACCCACTTTTAGTTCTGACTTAGCATTTTTAGATTTATCCCAAGAGATTTCTTGATTATGAAGAAGACCTTCAATAGCCCCAACTCTCACAAATGCACCAAAGTCTGTAATGGATGTTACTGTACCATTTACAACATCACCTACTCTGTTTTCAGCAGTAAATGCATCCATAGGTTTTGGAAGAAGATTTTTAAGACTTACTCTAAGTCTTCTACCTTCTTTATCTACTTCGATCACTTCAACATTAATTTCTGCATTATTTTCTAAATAATCTTTAGGGTGTTTTACATTTTTATCCCATGAGATTTCAGACACATGAAGAAATGCTTCAAGATCTTCTCCAAGATCAACAAAAACACCATAAGGCTCTATATTAGATACTGTCGCAGTGACTGTATCACCTACACCGATGATTGCATCAATATCTGCCCAAGGATCAGGGTTTGCATCTTTAATAGAAAGGGAAAGGTGTCTTTTCTTTTTATCATACTCAAGAGCGATAACATTTACTTCATCACCTTCAGCAAAATACTTTGATGGATTTACCGGCCCTTTATGTGAGATTTGTGAGTAGTGAACAAGACCGTCCATACCACCAACATCTACAAACATACCATAAGAAGTAATTTTCTTGATTGTTCCAACTACTGGTTCTTTATTTTCAAGTAATGCACCAACAATTTCATCTGTTTTTGCTTTATCTCTTTCAATAAGTTCTTTTCTAGAAACAACAACTGAACCTTTTTCTTTATCTACTTTAACGATAACAGCTTTTACTTTTTTACCAACAGCTTCTACACCTGGTTTTGATGAAAGATAAGAGAGTGTACGTGGCATGAAAAATTCTAAACCGTCAACTTCAACAACATATCCACCTTTGTTTTTCTTAGTCACTACACCTTCGATGATATACTCTTGTTCTTCATCATACTCAGCAATAAATTCATTTAATGCAACACGTGCTAGTGCAGCTTTGTAAGAAATACGCCCTCTACCCATTGTTACAACATTGATTGGATCATTTACTGCAAATAATACAGTACCATCTTCATCAGTAATTTCAGTAAGCTCAAGATTTGCATCTCTTCCACCACCGATATCTACTACTACTAAATTGTCTTTTTCATCAATCTTAACGATTGTACCTGTAACTAAATCACTTTTTGACTCTGACTTTTTGAACGATTCCTCGAGCATCGCTGCAAAATCTTCTGTTTCATCCATTTCGAAATCTTCGAACTTCATACCTAATCCTTATGTGTACACAAATTTTGCGTTATTATACTGGTTTTTATTTAAAGTAGTTAAATATTTATAAAAAATATGATGAAAGAAGAGGTTTTTTTGTAAAAAGTATGGGTATAAAAATTATATATTTTAAAGAAATAGTATGAATATATAAAATATAAGTGTTACCTAAGTGTTACCTAAGTATTACCTAAGTGTTACTATGGAATAATTAAACTGTAAAAAGCTAAACCTGCTAGTGATACAGGGGCAGAAAACCACGGGTCTTTTTAAAATAAAGAGATAGCCGAGTCACACGGATAAAACTATTTGCTGTGAGACGTCTATCTTGATACTGCTTTATCTTTTCACTGATACACATCTCTTTTAAAATTTAGAACATCGAGGTGAAATATCATGAAACCATCCTATACTTTAGTATCACTACTGATACTTTTTACTACATTTATACATGCTGAAACCACATGGACAACTGGCACATATAGTAACAATGAAGACCGAAGACAAGCACTTTCTATCCCCAATGCCACAAGACTCATTGTTACTGTTAATGGAGAAACTGAACAATGGTATGACTTCATTTATATTTATGATAATCGTGGAAGAAGAATTAGAAGATTACACGGCACTATCAATCAAGAGTTTAGCGTAAATGGATCGACCATTACTGCTAGGCTAAGAAGTGATTCTTCCATTACAAGGTCAGGTGTAACAGTCACAATAAGAGATGCCAATGGAGGTAACACAGATACGGTAAAACCAGTGATTACTATGGTTGGTGCAAATGTTACACTCACGGTAGGAGATACCTATACAGATGCAGGGGCTACTGCCAATGATAATATAGATGGAGACATCACAGCAAATATCAGTACAAACAACCCTGTAGATACATCAACCGCAGGCACTTACACTGTGACCTATAATGTCTCTGATGAAGCAAACAATGCAGCTGATGAAGTACGGAGAACTGTTGTTGTAAGCGAGCCTTCTAATACTTCTACTTCTTGGACAACTGGCACATATAGTAACAATGAAGACCGAAGACAAGCACTTTCTATCCCCAATGCCACAAGACTCATTGTTACTGTTAATGGAGAAACTGAACAATGGTATGACTTCATTTATATTTATG
>Ga0256844_10000215_pt1 | contig 23032 bp, 16 predicted proteins | sample MusselsmetaG_FD_189100 | JGI IMG/M metagenome (GOLD analysis project Ga0256844, IMG submission 189100) | Mussel associated microbial communities from hydrothermal vent at the East Pacific Rise, Pacific Ocean - Mussels | ecosystem: Host-associated > Mollusca > Shell > Unclassified ... | reverse complement strand
TTAATGGTGTTCACTCTGTTCAGAAAACTGATAAAATAAATGTGTCAGACCATTTACTATAGTGAGGAATGAAAAGAATTGTCAAAAAAAAATCCTGTGCTGTCACAAATGTGATGGCACAGGATTCTTTACTCTATTCCGTTTTGTCAAATATGGTTAAAATCTAAATAACAGTCCCCCCATAAAACGGGTAGCAACATCCAAGTCATCAAGACTGTCAGCAAATGTTCTTGCTTCTCCAAAGAGAGAGACATTAAAACTATCCACTTCGCCATAAACTCTGGCACCGACCTGCAGAATTAAATCCAGATTGTTTCCGTCTAAAATTTCCCTTTGTTCCAGATTATAACTGTTGTCATCCATATTCCAGAAGCCAATCCCACCACCAACGTAATAACGGGAGAAGTGATACAGAGCTAACACATCAGCTGAAAATGCATTGTCTCCCTGATTGCCATCAAAGTGGTAATTGTATCCAAGCATTCCCATCACTGAGAACTCTTCATTAAACCAGTATTCTAGTCCGCCTCGTACTGTCAGGAAGTTTGCAGGATCCAGTAAATGCATGTATCCAATTGCTGCTACCGGTACGAGGTGTCGATGTCCTGAGACACTTTGCGCACAAGCTGGAGAAGTAGACGTAGCACCGCGATCATCAGTAACCGAGGTTTGAACAGTGTATCCATCTCCACAAGGAACAACTAGGGAGCCTGTAAAAGGTGGACTCTCCAGAGTTTTTGTTTCAACAACTTTATTTTCACTGTCAAGTATGGAAATTATTGCTGAAGCGATGGAACCATCGGTGTCAGATGATTCTGAGGCATCAACAGTTACAGAATCACCGCAAAACAGATTTTCAGGAGTGACAGTCATCCTGCATTCCGGATCATTGTTTAGGCTCACTGCTGGAACATCGGAGATTGCGCGTAAAGCAAGGTTTCCACAAATATTAGGTATTACGATTTCATAGCGCTTATTTTCATGGGTTAAGTATAATCTAAAGGCTTTAAATGGTTTATCATTGGCCCATGTAACATCTTTGGCAATTTTAACAGGTCCTTTACCGTTTTTCCGGTAAAACATCCACATCAGGTATTCGCCTTTTCCAAGTTCAATCTCGTCTATTTCAGTCGTGGGGAATTCTTTCATGAAAATATTGTACAACTCCGGATACCCGGCTTTATCAAAACCTTTTTGAATGGATGGCCCTGAAGTTTCGACCATATTCTTTAAATCAGTCATGCCAGTGAGAGGAGGAGCGTAAAAAGGGCTTCTTCCGAGTTTGTGTAAAGTTGTGGATGCCAGAGCCGATGTCGACAAGAAGGTGAGCAATCCGGTAATGAGTAAAAAAGCTAAATGTTTTTTCATGTAATTCTCCTTTTTAAAAAATATAGATAAGTATTAAATGTGCCTGAGTGCTTTTGATGCATACAGTCCAGACAGGAATTTTATATCGTCTCTGTTTGGGGAGACGTACTTAATTCCTATCTTGTCGTGGGCAACCCAGCGAACATCAGCATGGGTCTTAAATTCTCGTTCACCAAGCATCATACCTATTTGTATTGGCACATTTTTTTGTAAATTATGGTCGCCTATGTAAAGACACATGCCACCCTGGTTGATATCCTGGAGTATTCCTTTCTTTTTGAGAGCGTGATTATGAGAGACAACCTGCACTTGGATGTTTTTAGCAGTACTCATTAGCATTGATATGATATCGCCAGAAACCAGGCGAACTGCTCTTCTTCGTTCGGCATCTTTTTCTGGAATATCGTCATCTAAACGCAGTTTTAGTGAAGGAATATCTTCCCAACTCGGTTTTTTGTTCATTGTTCAATCCTCGTTTAGTTTTACGAGAGAAACAGTATCTTTGTTTTTTTCAAAACCATAACAATTTGATCCATTATTATAATAATAGCGTAGTACTTTTTTATGCTATTACTAGGAAATTATATTTTAACTATTACAGGTTCCTGAAGTAGTGAGAATTAATTTTTGTGATGTGAATTATGATTCAGTCATAGGTGGAATCAGGTAGTTCAGATAATCAAAGTTTGTTCTCTTGAAATTTACTAACAAATGTCTCAGGATGTTAGGATAATATCCTGAGACATTTGCGGGGTGCTTCGAATTCGGGGTATTTGGGGGATAAGTCTTCTTAGTTGAAATGAAGTTCTATTTAATCAAGCAGGCTGGTAAAGGCTAGTTCAATTGACAGACCATTTTGATTGTTTTTTTGCAACTGGTGTAGCATGGCACACAATCTGAACACGAATTGCTGCTGGTAATCAAAACGTTTATTTCCAGAGGGCATGAAATTTAGTTGTTTATCTCCGTTTTTCTATCTTAGTGGGGCACCAAATTGTTTTTTCTGTTTTTTCATTATTTTTAACTCCCTGTTTCCAGGGATTACAGTAGCCGGATCAACATTAAAATTTAAACTCCTGGCCCGACCGCGGTATTTAACTGAATTGAGAATCAATTTCATGGTTTCACGTCTGGCCATATGTTTATCATCGGAACGGATTATCCACCATTTCGATTCTTTAGTATGTGTTTTTTGCAAAAGAATTTTTTTCTTTTGTGTGAATTCATCCCATAGCTCCTGAGCCTGAAGATCAACTTCACTTAATTTCCATTGTCGTAACGGATCGTTTCTACGCCTTTCAAAGCGTCTGGACTGTTCTTCTTTAGTAACAGAAAAGTACAATTTCAGAAGGATGGTTTTACCTGCATCAAAAATGAAGTTTTCCTCGTAACTTGTTACTTTTTTGAGGAAACGCCTGTACTGCTGAGTTGTGCAAAACCCCATAACGGGTTCCACCATTGCCCGGTTATACCAGCTTCTGTCAAACATGACGATTTCACCTGCGTGTGGGAAACGTTCAATGTAACGTTTCATATGAAGTTCTGTCTTTTGTGTTTCATTTGGTTTGCCAAGGGCTTCAACGCGATATCGTTTTTCATTCATATATCGACATACCCGACGAATGGTGCCACCTTTGCCTGATGCATCACGGCCATCAAAAAGAATTATCATTTTCTTTCCGGTTCTCTCGAGATGGGATTGCATCTTGATGAGTTCTGCCTGGTAGGGTTTCAGTTCCTCTGAATTGTAATATTTAAGTAGTGCTGCTTCGACTATTTCTTCTTTGTGGCGATTTTTAAGAATAGAAAGGATTTTTCTGCTTTTCTCGTCAGGTGCATGAGATTTGAAGTTCTTGTCTAACTTATGAACGAGTTTTCGAATGGTAGCAGTACTTCCCTGGGGTTCAAAATCAACTGGAGTTTTTTTCTTTCGAGGAGTCATGGTGTTTGGTACCTGAGCTTAGATTGATCTTTAAGAGAGTTTTTGCGACATCTTTTGCAACAGCTATGATTAATTTAGTTTTCTCCCAGCAAGATACATAGCCTGATATATTTTAGGGAGCTTATTTTTCTTTAAAGCTTTTATGGTCTGTTGGATAGGCCAGGAAATACGATGATGCACAAGCTTTATGGAGTGCTTTTTAATTGTCAGAACAGCGCAGGACGCGGCAGGGTTCGAATCAAACATCCTCCCCACACTTCCCGGGTTGATGAAGTGGGTGCTGCCTACATGTTTATGATATGGCGTATGTGAATGTCCGGTAATGATAATGTCGCACGGGCAATATCTGGCCAGTTCATCGAATCGCTGTTGGTTCGTATCCGGGAAAAGAAATTCATTGGGGTGTTCAGGGCTGCCATGAAAAAGACCGATTATGTGTCCTCCAATGGAAAAAGTCATAGATTTACCAAGGGATCGAATATATTTTTTTCCAGAAGAATTGAGCTGCTCGGCAGTCCATGTGTACATGACACGTTTCTCTTCTTTCTGAGGCTTTTTGAATGATAATCCTTTCAGAAGTTTAATAACTTTTTTGTCGGTGTTTCCCAAGATAGTGGGGACATTATTTTTTTGCAGCCAATGCAATGTCTGATTCGGAAAAGGACCATATACCAGGGAGTCACCACAATTATATATGGCATCAAAAGAGTCCACTGGCAAAAAATTGATGCATGCTTTGAGGGCTGGAAAATTTGCATGGATATCAGAGAGGAGAAGTATTTTCATGAGTTTTATTATAACAGGGGGCCAATAATAAGTGCAGAATTTTCAAATAACCTCTCCATGAGAGATCGGTTTTGAAATTCTTTAAGCTTGAGTTCTTTGGAGTGCTTTATATAACGATTCTGAATTCCACGAAGTTCTTTGGTGAATTCCTGGTCATAAATAAATAGAGTAGCCTCAAAATTGAGCCAGAAACTACGCATATCAAGATTTACTGATCCAAAAAGGGATAGTTCATTATCAACTGTAATAGTTTTTGAATGAAGGAGTCCACCCTGAAACAGCTTAATGGACACACCGCTTCTAAGCAAATTTTCATATCTTGCCCAACTGGCATAATGAACAAGTTTTGAATCGTTCTTTTCAGGAACTATTATACTAACCTCAACGCCCCGTTGGGATGCTGATTGCAGAGCAGTGAGAAGTGATTCATCCGGGACAAAGTAAGGGGTTGTAAGGATTATGGTTTTACGTGATGCGTAGATGGTGGTAAGCAGTAAACTATGAATTGCCTCTGGCGTGAAGCCTGGCCCAGTCGGAACAAATTGTATGGGGACCGTTCCTGCAAATTCCTGAGGTCTTATATCTGCAATTTTACGTACATGAAGGATGTCTTGATCCATTGACCGTGAGCGTACTTTCTCACTATCTGTTTCAAGAAACCAGTCACTGATAAATGTGCCGGCAATGGTTTCAACCACTGGTCCTTGAATACGAACCATGATATCAACCCATTCGCCTACACCGGAATCTTTCTTGAAAAAATTTGGATCTACCATGTTCTGGCTGCCAGTGTAGGCAATTTTTCCGTCAATAACTACTATTTTCCTGTGATTCCGGATATCCACTCGTCTGAATAAAGCTTTGATAAATCCAGCAGGCAGCTCTTCCTCAATCTTCACACCTGCAGCCTTCATTTCTGTGATTTTTGAACCTTTCAGAAATTCACTGGATCCAATGGAGTCGATGAGAATTCTGCATGTTACGCCTCTTCGTGCTGCTGAAATAACCGCCAAGACAACTTCATCAGCTGTCCCTCCTTCATGCCAGATGTAGAATTGCAGGTGGCAGGTGGATTGTGCTCCATCGATATCAGCAATAATGGAGCGCATTATTTTTTCTGGTTTTTCAATTATTTCAAGATGGTTACCAGCCATGGTTGGAATGCCAATGAGCGTATCAGCCTGATTGTGGATGGGTTTTAATTGGGAGTGCAGGGCTTCCCAGTTTACGGGAGCAAGAGATCGTAGTGATGCCAGCCATTTTTGATAATGACCAAGGGAATCCTGGGCACGTTTTGCACGTGTCTCCCCAATGCGGTTTTCACCGAAAAACAGGTAGATGAGGGCACCTAAAAATGGCAAAAGCAGGATAACTACAAGCCACGCAAGAGTGATACCATATTGTCGCTGGCGCATAATGACACGGATGGAGAGTCCGAATCGAAGCAGTAAATCAGCAACAGGGATCAGGATAGCAGTAAGGTTTGCGCTCAGATTGAGAGGTTCTGCATTCATGAATATATTACCTTGCAAGTAGCTGAAGGGAATGAATTTTAAATGTCATTTACTTATATCTACTCCGCTGTAGGAAAATGTAAAAGGTCTTATTTTTCACTGGCTTTATCAATCGGGTGAGTGGTATTGTGTGTCGTTCATATGTTTCATATTTAAGGAGTAACAGTACAATGAATATAAAAGGATTCTCAACATCCGCAGTCGCAGCAGGCATTCGCTACAAAGATCGTCTTGATTTAGGGCTCATATATAGTGATGTTCCGGCGGTAACTGCCGGTGTTTTTACAAGCAATCAGGTGAAAGCTGCTCCTGTTGTTGTAGATATAAAACGTTTAAAACAGGGACATGCTCAGGCAATTCTTGTGAATAGCGGCAGTGCTAATGCATGTACAGGTGAAAAAGGAACAGGGGCTGCCCTGGAAACAAGTAAACTCCTTTCTTCCCGTTTGAAAATTGATGACGAAATGGTGCTGCTTTCATCCACCGGAGTGATTGGTGAACAGCTTAATGTGTCAGCATTTCGTACATCAATGGATAAGCTTGTCCAGGGCCTTGGAGAAGATAACTTCGATGATGTTGCAAAAGCCATAATGACAACAGATACGGTACCTAAAGTTGTCTGTAAAACCGTGGAAATTGGTAAAGAGAAAGTGAAATTTATGGGAATGGCAAAGGGTGCAGGTATGATTATGCCCAATATGGCTACCATGCTTTCTTTTGTTATCACTGATGCTCAAATCAGTTTCCCTCAATTACATGATTCTCTTAAGAACGCCGCAGACAGAACCTTTAACCGGATAACAGTGGATGGGGATACCAGCACAAACGATATGGTTTTGGTAATGGCTAATGGTACTGCTAATAATGACTGGATTGATGAAGATCACTCAACCGGTAAGCAGATATTTCAGGATACTCTTGAAGGGGTAATGAAGGATCTTGCTCTACAGATTGTAAATGATGGGGAAGGGGCAACTAAGTGTATTACCATTCGAGTTTGTGGGGCGAGGGGAGAGACAGAGGCTGAGCAGATGGCTCGAACTGTTGCGAACTCTCCACTGGTTAAAACAGCATTTTTTGGAGAAGATGCGAATTGGGGGAGGATTTTTGCTGCCATGGGTCGCTCCGGGGTACGTTTTGATCCAGCGCGGGTAGATATTGCCATAGGTGATGTTGTGCTTGTTCGGAATGGGCTTGCCGTTGGGCCGAAGGCTGAAGAGGCCGCAACCCTCTTATTAAAAGGTAAAAAAATTCCAGTGAGTATTGACCTGAAAGATGGTGTAGGCTGTGAAGAAGTATATACTTGTGATTTTTCACTTGATTATGTGAAAATTAATGCGGATTATCGTTCTTAAAAAGAGAGGAAGAGCTTTCTTAAATACTGCGAATGAGTAGACATCCCCTATCTACAGCTTTAAGCGGGCTTCTTTTTCTCACCGGTTTCTTTTTTCTTAATTTTACTTCCAGGATTATTTTTTCTCCTCTTCTTCCTGTTATTGAAAAAGAAATGGGTATTGACCATGCTCAATCAGGATCATTCTTTCTCTGTATTTCTGCTGGCTATTTTCTTTCTGTTTTGTTTTCAGGCTGTGTTTCTGCAAGAATCAATCATAAACGAACGATCGTTTTGTCTAGTTTTGGGATTGGAGGAGCACATTTTCTTCTTAGTACCTGCACCACTTTTCCAGGCTTTCAGGCTGGTCTTTTTGTTCTAGGACTGGGCGCAGGGCTCTATTTTCCCTCAGGGCTTGCAACCATATCAGATCTTGTGCCACCCGCATATCTCTCAAGAGGGATGGCCATACATGAACTTGCACCTAACATAGGATTTGTTGCCGCCCCGCTAATTTGCGATGCTTTTTTGGCGTATTTGGGATGGCGTCAGGGATTGGCACTCTTTGCTTTACTTATCGTAACAGGTGGTATTGCTTATGGCTTGAGTTCATATGGAAATACGGAAAAAGGTAATGCTCCTGATCTGTCCGGGGCAAAAGTATTCTTTCGCATGCCTGTTTTCTGGGGGATGGTTGTGCTTTTCTCCCTTGCGATTTGTTCGACACTTGGTGTTTATGCAATGGCTCCGCTTTTCCTGGTCAACGATCATGGAATGGAGCCAGAAAAAGCTAACCGTTTGCTGGCATTTTCACGCATGGCAGCTATTCTTATGCCTCTTGTTGGTGGATGGTTGGGTGACAGATTCGGAAAACAACTGGTCATGGCAGTCATTCTTTTTTCAGCAGGCTTAACAACTGTGGCGTTGGCAGCAGCAACTACCGGAATATGGGTAACAATTTTAATTGTTGTGCAGCCTCTTCTGGCTGTCTGTTTTTTTCCGGCCGGATTTGCAGAATTATCAAAACTTGGACCTGTCCAATATAAGAATCTTGCTGTCTCTTTATGCTTACCATTATCTTTTCTTATTGGGGCCGGTCTGATGCCAACTTTGATCGGTGCTGTGGGGGATGCTTATTCCATAAGTGGTGGATTTTTTGTGGTTGGTCTTTTAATGATTGCTGGTGGCGGATGTTCCTTAATTGTCACTTTTCTGAACCGTAAAAAAATGCTAGTCTGAAAAGTACCAACTTGCTAATAATAAATTTTATCAATATGTGTAATTAATGCTATGACAGCTCGCCCTAGTTGCATGAAATGTGTTCATTATTATGTGACCCATGACCCTACCCAGCCATATGGATGCAGGGCAATGGGATTTAAATCAAAACAGAACCCTGCTGCAATGGTTTTTGCATCATCTGGCATTGAGTGTCAGGTTTTTAAAGAAAAAAACAATAATACAAAGAGCTCCAGTGGAGGCCGAGGTGGTCTGGTTGCTTGAGTTATGGAGTCGTGAATATGAAATTATCTCAATTTGGTGAACAGTTTACCAGTGGTGCCGGAATTCTCAGTTTGATGGATGATCTTGGGAATGCACTGGCCTCCGGTGGTGATGATATGATTATGATGGGGGGAGGCAACCCTGGCCATGTACCCGGCTTTCAGGATATTGTCCAGAAAAGGTTGCAGTTTCTGGCATCAGATAAAGATTCATTTCAAAAGCTTATTGGAGTGTATGATCCGCCACAGGGTGAGAAAGACTTTGTGGATGTTCTGGCGAGTTTGCTCCACCGTGAATACGACTGGGATATTGGGCCTGAAAATATCTGTCTTACAAATGGTAGTCAGGCTGGATTTTTCCTTCTTTTTAATATGTTCGCAGGATCTTGCTCTGATGGTATGCATAAGAAAATCAGACTTCCTTTGGCTCCGGAATATATAGGTTATGCTGATCTTGGTACAAATGATGATTTTTTTATATCAAACAGACCTCGTATTGAGATGCTTGAAGATAACCTCTTTAAGTATCATGTTGATTTTGACAATCTAAATATTGGTGCTGAGACAGGAGCTATCTGCGTGTCACGGCCCACCAATCCAACAGGCAATGTACTTACAGATTCAGAGATTGCCCATCTGGATCTTCTGGCCAAAGAGCATGGTATCCCGCTCATACTGGACAATGCTTATGGTGTACCATTTCCCGGTATTATTTATACAGAGGCTAAACCGGTTTGGAATGATAATATTATTGTTTGTCTTTCTCTTTCAAAATTAGGGCTTCCGGCAGCAAGAACCGGAATGATTGTCGCGCATGAAAAGGTAATAAAAGCAGTTTCCGGAATGAATGCCATCATGAACCTTTCAACTGGAAGTTTTGGTGCCATGCTTGCCCATGAAATGGTTGAAAGTGGCGAAGTATTAAATGTCAGTCAAAATATAATTAAACCTTTTTATCAGCAAAAAATGGAGAAAGCAGTTACTCATTTCCACACCCAACTGCAAGGTACACCGTATAAAATGCACAGACCCGAAGGTGCAATGTTTCTCTGGCTGTGGTTTGAAGATCTTCCAATCACAAGCCATGAGTTATACCAACGATTGAAGGCTAGAAATGTTCTGGTAGTGTCCGGCCACTTTTTCTTCCCGGGTCTTGAACATTCCTGGCCGCACCAGAATGAATGTATACGGGTTACCTATTCGCAAGATGAAGAGCTGGTGAAGAAGGGGATTAAAATCATAGCTGAAGAAGTGAAGAGGGCGTATTCCTGATGAAGAATCTAAGAATGCTGAGAAAGAGATACCTTATGGCAATTGTGTGCTGTTCAGCCTTGTTGCTGAACAGCTCTGTATATGGCGAATGTCTGAAGGGTGATTGTAAAAATGGTTTTGGCATACTTCTTCATAAAGATGGCAGACATTATGAAGGCGAGTTTGAAAATGGCGCTATTCAGGGAAAAGGCATACTTAGCAATGCTGATGGTGTTGAGTACAATGGTGAATTTTACAATGGCCGCTACAACGGAAAAGGTGTGCTCACCAGCCCGGAAGGAAGGCGCTATGAAGGTGAATTTAAAAATAATGTGATTCATGGAACGGGAGTTCTCACATATCCGGATGGCACTCGCTATGATGGTGAGTTTTATTTTGGTCGCTATCATGGTGTTGGTGCATTGGAATATCCTGATGGTCGTCGTTATGAAGGTGATTTCAGGAATAATCTTTTAGAGGGTCAGGGAAAACTCACTTATGCAAATGGAACGTATTTCCAGGGTGAGTTTCACAATGGACAGCCTGCAGGAAAAGGAATTAAGACCTATCAAGACGGCAGTAAATATAACGGTGAGTTTTACGGATCTGAACGAAGAGGACATGGAATCTGGAGTGGAGCAGACAACAATCGTTACATAGGTGCTTTTGCACGGGATGCTTATAATGGACATGGCGTGTTAAGTTACGCCGATGGAAGAAAGTACATTGGTGAATTCCTTGATAACTATCCCCATGGGCAGGGGGAGCTGATTTATACTGATAAAACACGATATGTGGGTCAGTTTGATCATGGAAAGCAGCAGGGAATAGGCACTATTTATTATCCAGACCTGAGTCGTTATGAAGGTGGCTTTGAAGATGGTCTGCGTTCAGGAACCGGAACACATTATTATGCAGACGGTTCTCGCTATGAAGGGGATTTTCGCAAAGGAAAAGCAAATGGTCAGGGGGTTCTGCACTTAAATGATGGTACTATTTACACCGGAGAATTTGTAAATGGCCAACCTGTTCAAAAAATTGTTAAGACTGCTCAGGTTGTTCAGGATTCAGAAACTGTAAAGGTTTCTACTTTTTCCAAAGAGAAGGATGTGGAAATTGCTAAGCCTGTAAAACAAACGGTATTTTATTCACAAAATGACGATAGTTCCTATGTTTATTTGAAGGGTCGTGTGTGTGATTCTGCTGAAAAAAAGCCGGTTAATGGGACAATTGAGTATCTGTTTGCTGATGGTATGTTATATCGTGGGGATATGCAGGATGGGCTCATGAATGGCTACGGCATTGTTGAATATGCAAATGGTGATATCTATGACGGAGCATTTCAGAAGGGAAAACGTCATGGAAAAGGTTTGTACAAATACAATAATGGACGTCTTTACGAAGGTGCTTTTATTCAAGGTATAAAAGAGGGGGAAGGAGTGTTTTCGTACCCGGATGGCTCCCGCTATACTGGTCAGTTTAAAGGCGATCATTTCTCCGGAAAAGGAAGTTATTCATTCAGTGATAACAGCCATTATGAAGGCGAATTTGAAAATGGCCGTTTTCAGGGAAGTGGTAAGTTGACCTATGCTGATGGCAGTGTGATTACCGGAGATTTCAAGGATGACATGCCCCATGGTGATGGTGTTCTTGTCTCGGCAGATGGCAACCGGTATGAAGGTGAATTTGTAATGGGTCGTAGAAATGGTTTTGGAAAACTCACTACAAAAAAGGGTAAGGTTTATGAAGGCCAATTCAGGAATGATGAGTTTATTCGTCAGTAATTATAATATTTTGTTTCGGAGTAAATAATGCGTTGGGGCTATAAGACAATACATTTTAGTATGAAAAAAGATGGTATTTTGGGGAATGCTTTTCTCGATGAGACAGAAATTGAAGTTACGTTGAATGAATACGGAAAATCAGGATGGGAGTTGATTTCTTTTATGGAGGTAAGCGATGGTCTTATTGCTGTCTTTAAACAACCCTTTGATTACGGTCTCCCGGATTTTACAGAAGAAAAACAAATTCAGGAAGAAGTTCCTGCAGAAGAAAGAATTGTTCAGGAAATTGAGACTGTAGCTGTTCAGGAAACAGAGAAGTTTCCTGTTGATCACATGCAGCATGAAGAAGAACAAGCTTCACCTGTAGAGGAAGAAAAAATTAACAGAGGTGAAGGCATTGATGTTGGCTCAATCAGAATTGGCTGAAGACTTTTCAGGAAATAAAGATAAAGAAATACAAGAACTCAGAACATGACATCCGTTCCAACTATAAGCTCTCAATTGTATTCCTGGATGCGTGATGTAAGAGAAATCATCCATCAGCACCCTGAGCTTTCCTTTGAAGAGCTGTCCACTGCAGTATTTATTAACGAAAAGCTTTCTGAAATTGGCGTTGGGCCTGTGCATCATGTTGCTGGAACCGGGCTCCATACAGACATAGGTTCTGCTGATGCTTTACCCATTGTTGGCTTACGAGCAGATATGGATGCGCTCCCCATAACCGAAGATACTGGACTCGTCTATTCTTCGACTACTCCAGGTATAATGCATGCTTGTGGACATGATGGCCATGTGGCTATGTTGCTTGGCGCGGCTGTTCTTCTGAAAAAACTCAATCTTCCAGGTAAGGTACGGCTTTTGTTTCAGCCTGCAGAAGAAAGGGGTAACGGTGCTGAAAAAATGATTGCTGAAGGTGCAATTAAAGATCTTGCGGCAATCTTCAGCGGTCATATCGATACCCATTATGACACCGGTAGTATAACAGTTGATGAAGGTATCGTGTGTGCCTTTACTGATCCTTTTGTGGTTCGTTTGAAAGGAAGCAGTGGCCATGCTGCGAGACCGCATGAATGTAAAGATACCATTGTTGCTGCTGCCGGTTTGATTACTACTTTGCAAACATTGGTCTCACGCGAGATTGACCCGAATCATGCAGCTGTTTTAACTGTGGGAAAAATACGAGCAGGGCAGACCCATAACGTGATTGCCGGAGATGCAGTTATTGAAGGTACAATTCGCAGCACTCATTCTGAAGCAAGGAAACGCATGCTCTCAGGCCTTAAAAGAGTGGTTCAGGGAACAGCTTCATGTTATGAGGTTCATGCTGATCTTGAATTTCTTGAATCTTTACCTGCTGTAATTAATAGTTGCAAGGCTACAACTATTGCGAAAAAAGCTGCTCACAAAATAGTAACGGAGAAAAATGTCATTTCACAGGGGGCTTCAAGTCTTGGTGGTGAAGATTTTGCCTTCTACCTTCAGCAGATTCCTGGATGCATGGTTCGTTTTGGAGCAAAAAAATCAGATGAGACAGGACCCGCCCATAGTCCAACATTTGATTTTGACGACAGAGTACTTCCGATAGGAGCCGCCTGGTATGCACAGGTTGCAAAAACCTTTATGCAGGATCATCTAAATACATAGAGAATGAGGTGCTTCCATGACAACAGAAGCAATGCAAAATTCACTCATATTTGTTTCCAGTCCTTCTTATTCGCTTGGTGTGGAATTAGAATTCCAGACACTGGATAAAGACACTCTCAATCTTGCTCCTTTTGCTCCTATTCTGCTTGAATCAGCCCCATCAATTCTGCGCCCTAGAATTACCCAGGAATGGATAAGATCCATTTTAGAAATCCGTACTGGAATCTGCAGGTCTGTTCGCGATGTGGAAAATGATCTGCTTCAGACCTGCTCAATGGCTGAAGAACTAGCGGCTGACAATAACTGCCTGCTTTTTGCGGCCTCTCTCCATCCCTTTGCTCAATCAAAAGATCAACTGCTTACCAGTGATAAACGGTATGAACGGATCATGGAAGAATTACAGATAGTAGGAAAGCGTTTTATTACCCAGGGTTTTCATGTCCATGTTGGTATGATTGACGGGGACACTGCGGTGAAGGTTTGTGACAGAATCCAGCCTTATCTTCCACTCCTTCTTGCACTTTCAGCTTCCTCCCCCTATTTTCAGGGGCAGGATACAGGATTGATGTCTTATCGAACCAAGTTGTTTGAGGCCTTACCGCTGGCCGGGATATATCAGGAGATTGGTGACTGGGACAATTTCGTTTACGATCTCGAGTTATTACGAAATGGTGGTGTGATTGAATCAATAAAAGATCTCTGGTGGGATGCAAGACCGCATCCGGGATTTGGGACTCTTGAAATTCGTGCCTGTGATCTTCCTGTTCAATTTGGAGATATTCTTGGACTGACCGCACTCATTCAGGCCTTTGTCGCGACTCTTGCGGAATCTGATTTGAAAATGGTTTCCTGTAATCAGCAGTTTTTAAAAAGTAACAAATGGCAGGCTGTTCGATATGGCCTTGATGGTACATTTTTTGATCCTCTGGGATTCCTGGGAGGTGGAAAAATGAGTCTACGTAGCGCAGTGAAAAGTCTTATTGAAAAGGTACAGCCAATGGTAAAACTTTTTGGAACCGAACGATATATGGGTATGTTAGATAGAATATTGCTTGAAGGTCCCGGGGCCGATTGTCAACGCAGGGCTTATGCTAAAAGCAAAGATTTTAAGAAGGTTGTTAATCAATTACATGAGAGATTTTGGTCATGAATAAATATAATAAAGCCATCGTTGCTTCCGGACATCCACTGGTGAGTGAAGCAGCAGGAAGAATATTAGAAGAAGGTGGTAATGCCTTTGATGCTGTGGTCGCTGCAGGTTTTGCGTCCAGCGTTGTGGAGCCCACATTAAACAGTCTTGGAGGCGGAGGACTGTTGCTCGGTCATTCCGCAAAACAAGGGGAAAATTTATTTTTTGATTTTTTTGTTGATACGCCAGGCCTTGGTTCAAAAGAATCCATTGATGATCCTCATTTTTTCCCGGTAACTATTCAGTTTTCAGGAAGTTCACAGGTTTTTAATGTGGGGCTTGGCTCTGTTGCCGTTCCAGGTACGTTGAAAGGCTTACTACATACTCATAAACGTCTTGGGTCTATGGATCTTTCTGCAGTGCTGGAGCCTAGTATAGAGCTTGCTAAAAGGCATATAATTAATGCAAAACAGGCATATTTTCTTCAACTGCTTGTTCCCATCATGGGGCTGTCACCTGATGTCTCAGCAATTTATGCCCCAGGTGGCCATTATCTTCAGGAGGGTGATGGTCTTGTTAATACTGATATTGCAAACTTTATTGAAATGGTTGCAGCTGGTGATGGGGATGACTTCTATCGTGGAGAAATTGCCCAAAAGATAGCAAAAGAAATGGAGGATAATAATGGCTTACTTACCTCTGATGATCTTGCAAATTATGAAGTAAAAGAACGTACGCCCATGTCGGTCTTTTTCAGGGACTATGAGTTATTTACTTCCCCTTCTCCTTCTGTGGGTGGTGCTCTAATTGGTTTGTCTCTTTCCCTGCAATCTCAGTATGGAACTCCTGATTATGAATTTGGAACAGCAGAATACCTTTTACACACTACAGAACTTATGCAGAAAGTTGAAAAGATAAGACGAAGTGGTTTTAGCAATGAGGCCGACTTAAAGGCTTTCCTTGGAACAGGGCAGGGTGCACAAAACAAAAAAGATCTACGAATTTTTCCCCGCGGCACAACGCATATCTCCATTGCTGATAAAATGGGAAATTGTGCTTCCATGACTTTATCCAATGGTGAAGGGGCCGGGTATTTTGCGCCAGGTACCGGGGTCATGCTTAACAATATGATGGGAGAGGATGATTTGCATCCGGAAGGTTTCCATTCAAGCCCTCCAGGTCAGCGAGTCGGTTCGATGATGTCACCATCCCTGCTTGTGAAAGATGGAGATGTGAAGCTTGTTATTGGAAGTGGAGGCTCAAAGAGAATAAGAACTGCAGTGACACAGGTTTTATATCAGGTCGTGGATTATAAACGTTCAATAAAAGAGTCAATTGATGCGCCACGTCTGCACTGGGATGGGGAAGTTGTTCAGATAGAACCTGGATTTGCCGCTAAAGAAGTTGAAGATCTTTCCCAAAATGTAGATATAAATGAGTGGGAATCAAAAGGGGTCTTTTTTGGTGGCGTGCATGCTGTGATACCAGGAATGGAAGGTGCTGCTGATGCGCGTCGTGGTGGTGGGGTGGTAGAAGTCGAGTGATTTAAGTGTTTACTTTGTATCAGTGCCGTCTCATAGTTGGCCCCCACAGTAAAAACAGCGGAGAAACAGTATCTTGCTTGTCTGGTGGGCCGAAAAGGCTTATTAAGGAACGCCGTTCAAACAGATTTAATTGTAAAACTCTTAGTATTTGTTGCATGGAAGTACCCAGTTTAGCTTTAAAATTGAAGTATGCAATAATTTGCTGGTCGTTTGTAACGCCACGGCCTCTCCGAGCCGCTTTTTATTGATAATTTATGAGACAGCACTGATGCCCTCTAACAGATTTAAATATTTTTCTTAAAGCTAATTCGTTTCAATGTACCATTGTTCTGAGTGAACATAATGGCACCGATTTCTGATGTTACAAGCAATGGGATATTTTTTTCTTTACAAATCGATCGGAGTTCAATTGAAGGGAAGAAAATGGATTTGAAACGGCCTGCTGAGACCACGATCTGTTCCGGTTTTACAGCGTTTATAAATTCTTCTGAGTTCGATGTCCTAGAGCCATGATGAGGAGATAAAAGAATTAACGATTTCAGATTGATTTGGTTTTTAACAAGTGCATGTTCAACTCTTCTACTGATGTCACCTGCTATGAGACAGGAAAAATGATTTCCCTTAAGTTGTACGATTAGGCTTTGATCATTAGAATTATTGGATAAGCTGGCAAAATGTTCACTATTTAGGAATGGATTATTTATGTTGAAGAGTGTTAACTCTTTTGTTTTTAGAATAATTTCATTACTTTCTGGAATTCTTAGTTTTGTTCCAAATTTCATCGCCAACTCAATAAGGGCGTCATATTCCTGATCATGTCCCTTTTCCCCATTAATCCATAAAGTATCCGGATAGAAGTGTTTGAGAAGAAAAGGTACTCCATTGTAATGGTCAGCATCCGGATGTGTAATAATTATAGCATCTAAATGAGAGATCCCTCGATTCCATAAATATCTGGCAATTACACTTTCGCCAACATCGAATTTTGAGGAAGATGATCCTCCTCCGTCGATGAGAATATTTTTCCCTCCTGGAAATGTAACCAGCGTTGAGCTACCTTGCCCAACATCAAGAAAAATCAGTTCAGAATTGTTGGAAAACGATTTTAAACAATTTTGTGGTGGATAAAGAAAAAAAAGAGATATTCCCAAAAAAAGAGGGATTGTTTTTGAACGGGTATAATTACAAAAACAAAGGGCAAGGCTCGCAAAATAGAAAAAAATCAGGGTGAAGGGAGGGGTGGGTAGCCATAGGGTTGAGTGATCGAAGTTACTAAAAAAATTGGTGATTATAATGGCTGCTTTGATTCCAAGGCTGCCAATTTGAAGAAGATAGTCGCTGGTTTGATGATCAAAAAACTGTACAAGTATCGACAGTAAGCCAAAAGGCAGGCTCCAGAGGCAAAGAAGCGGTTCAAGAAGAAGGTTTGCCACAGGACCAATAGTTGACATGCGATTAAAACTATGGAGGAGTAATGGTGCTGTCCCGATGGTTGCTGTAATTGAAATCAATAAGCCCGCTATTAACCAGTGCTTGAAACGAATTGGAAAAGGCAGGTTTTTGGTACTGTTATCGAGATTCTTTATCTGTACGAGCTTCAACAGGCGTGGAAAAATCAGGATAATAGATGCAACAGCCACAAAGGAGAGTTGGAAAGATATCTCAAAAAGACTATTCGGGTTAACAAGTAAGATGAGTAAGGCTGCTAATGAGAGTGTTGTAAAAGGAGATCGTTGTCTGTGGATGCAAAAGGCAAGAATGAAAACCAACACCATGATGAGTGACCGAAGTACAGGCGTATGTGCTCCCGCCAATAGGGAATATATACAAAGGGGTGGTATGGTAGCTATGAGAGCAAGTTTCTTACAGGACACACGAAGCATGAGATATTGTGACCTTCTGACAAGGAAATAGAAAATAAAGAAAAGAAAGGTGGCTACCAGCGATAAATGCAAGCCGGAAATTGCCAGAATATGCATTGTGCCAGAAGCTTTAAAAGCTTCAAGGGTTTCCCTATTCAGACCGGATCGATCCCCAATCAATAAAGCTCTGTATATTCCGGCTACTTCAGCGGAGAAATTTCTATTTATATCTTCCCGAATGGAAAGACGTATGTTTTCCGGGAGGTAGATTAATTTATGAAGCCAGGATTTCTTATAAACTAAAGGAAGGATATGGGAGAGTGAATTAATTCTTCCAATAATCCTAATGTTTTGTGAAGCCAGGAAAGCAGTGTAGTTGAATCCACCAGGGTTCATAAAGCTGTAGGGGCGTGAGAGTGTTGCCCGAATGACGAGCTCGTCACCTGGTACAAGTTCCATAGGCCATTTGTCTTTTAGTCGAAGTTGAACAAGCCCTTTTGATGAAGATAAATGATCTTCTCTACGAAGACGCAGGTTGTGGACCTTTAAAATGATTGTACTTTGAAACCCATCATACAGAGGCATACGGTGCAAAACACCTGTCAGAACTACTTCCTCTGCCTTGACAATCTGAGTATTAATATTGTTTTTACGATGATATGTTTTTTCAACGTTTGCAGAGTGTAGGCAAGCCAGAGAAAGAACAGTAAGAAGCAGGAAAGAAGTTGTCAGTTCGTGATGTTTTTTACTTACTAACAGAGTAGTAGTAAGAAGAAGAAAAGAAATAATCGCTGCTGTTTTGACTTCAAAGGGGAAAAATCGATAGACTATCAGCCCTGAGATAAATGATAGAGTAAGGGAAATGAGGAGGTAGTGATTAATACGCTCCTCTAAGTTGTTCACAGCAATCCTTTGATGAGTTCCGTGTGGCGTTTAATGACCCCTTGCTGGCTGTGAATGAAACTTTGTGCAGCATTTCCAGTTGCTCGACTGAAAGTAGTGTTTGTGATGAGTTTTTTTAGTACAGCTGTGAGTGTTTTGTGTTCATGAATCATGATTGCGCCGTTTACTTCCAGCAATTGTTTGCTGATTTCAAGAAAATCATCCATATTGGGGCCAAAAAGAACAGGTACAGCAAAAATTGCTGGTTCAATGGGGTTGTGTCCACCTTTCTTAACAAGACTTCCTCCCACAAAAGCGTAATCCGCATGGCTATAACTAAGGTTTAACTCACCTATGCAGTCTAAAATGAAGAGATCCCTGCCTCCAGCATTTATCTGGCTGCGGCAGTTTGCCTGTAGTCCTTTTCCAGAAGCAAGTATTTGGATTTCTTTACCTCTTTCGGGTTTCCTTGGTGCAATAATAAGGTAGAGTTCAGGAAACTGTTCCTTTAACTTTTTGTAACTTTGTAAGATGATCTCTTCTTCACCAGGATGGGTAGAACCTGCCACGAATAGGTGCTTATATTCAGGAAGATTAAAAGGAAGCCGTTGATTCCTTGCTGAGGTAGAGTAGAGTGCGGTGTCATATTTTAAGTTTCCAAGAGTCTTTATTTGTCTACGGTCAACCCCGAGACTTATCATGTTTTCTTTATCTTTTTCATTTTGCATTGAAAGGGTATGGAAGCTTGCAAACAATGGTTGAAAGATAAAAGAGAAACGTTTGTATGCTTTCATGGATCGTTCCGAAATTCTACCATTGACCAGAAGAGAAGGGATGTTCTGCTGTTTGAGAACAGAGAGTATTCCAGGCCAAAAATCAGTCTCCACCTGAATAAAAATGTCCGGTTGAATTATTCCTAAAAATCGCTTGATAACAGGAATAATGTCAAATGGAAATGGAATGAACTGATCTACTTTGCCATGAAGAATTTTTTCAGCTACCTCAGCTCCAGCTCGGGATGAGGCAGAGAAAACCAATCTGGCATCAGGCATCTCTTTTCGTAAACCGGAAACCAGTGGGAGGGCGGAGGTGACTTCACCAACTGACAGTGCATGTACCCAGATTGTTTTACCGCTATTATTTGGAGAGTCCCTTTTTAGGCCAATTCCTAAACGACGTAATGTTCGTGCCCGATATTTGGGCACCAGAATGGCAATGGCGGCCAGTGGAGGAAATAGAAATGGCAGGAGAATAAACTGAAAAAAAGTGTAAAGAATTATCATCGCTATTAAGAAAGGTATTGCAAAGATTGATTTTCAACGCAGATTGAAAATAATTACTTAAGCTGTTTAAATTCCTTTGACAGGAACACCGCAACAAAGGGAGTTTTACGCATCAGCCAAATATTTTTAGAAACAAGGCAGAATATCAAGTCAACATTGCAAAAACAACAAAAAATGTTTTCTGGCTGGAATTGTTTAACTGTAATTCTTTACCTCAGATGTAAATTTTATGTGTTCTCTATTTAAAGTGAGATCAACTGTTCATGTTGTGCTTAGGACTTCTTTTACTGTTCGACCAAGTTGTTCCATAGAATAAGGCTTCTTTACAAAACCTCCAGCACCTAGCTGCAGAGTCGCCTTAACGTCTGTATTCTCGGAAAAGCCACTGGCGATGATCGCTTTTTGGCAGGGGTTAAATGCAAGGATCTTTTTATAGGTCTGGTACCCATTTATGCCGGGGTCCATCAGCATGTCTATAACCAGTAAGTCTATTTTATGTCTTTTAACATATTCGATGGCTGCTTCACCGGTAGATACAGTATGGACTGCATATCCAAAATGCTTTAACATGTTACTTGCAATATTTTGTAAAAGTTCCTCGTCATCCACAATAAGTATATGCTCTCCGTTACCTGTCAACTGGTCAATACCATTATCGACTTGTTTGGAGATTGTTTTTTTATGACTCACAGGGAAGTAGAGTAGAAAAGTGGTTCCCTGATGACTGCTGTTTACGAGGATTTTCCCATTATGATCCTGCACCGTATTCCATACAACGGTCAAGCCAAGCCCGGTTCCGCTTCTTTCCATAACTTTTTTTGAGTAAAATGGCTCAAAGATATGTTCCAGATCTTCTTTGGCAATTCCGGGTCCATTATCTTTTATGCTAATGACAATATATTCGCCGGGTTTAGTATTAAATTCTGGGGTATCTGCTTCGTTTGTTTGGGTATGGTTAAACGTTGAGACTAAAACAGTCCCAGAACCTACTATTGCTTCAATACCATTTGTAACAAGGTTCATGAGACATTTTTTGATATGAACCTGCGAACAGGAAATATTCGTATGAACGGCTTTTAGTTCATCATTTATATTCACATGTGGATACAGAGACATAACTTTAGAACATTCAGGAGAGTTAAGGTATTCTCGGATTAGCAAGTTAATGTCCTGGATTGCTCTGGTACTTGCTGCACCTCTTGCTACTGTGAGCAGATCGTCAACCACAGCAGCGGCACGTATCCCTGATTGTTGAATAGCCTCAATTTGAGGTCTCAGCTCACTGTCTTTTTCCAGAGTGAGTAGTATTAATTCAGGATACCCCACAATACCAGACAGAATATTGTTCAGGTCGTGGGCTACTCCACCCGCCATAAGCCCGATGGACTCCATTCTTTTTGCCTGGTTGAGTTGTTTTTCCAGAAGATTTTTTTCTGAGAGTGCTTTTTTTAGAGTTGTAATGTTTCGTACTGTTCCGGTTGTTTCTTCTTCGCCACTTTTTACGATTCTAGCTTCGAAGTCGAGAAATCCTTCTTCTGGCATGGAGAGTTGGTACTCGAAGGTATGCATTTTTCCGGTTTCAAGGGTGGCCCTGATATATTTATTAATTAAAGCTGCGACATCAGGAGGGAGAAGATCTTCAACTTTTTTACCGATAATTACATCTGGATATTTAACGTAGAGTTCGTTGAGATCTGCCTTGTAGTCTGTAAAAACACCTTCACCATTTACTCTAAATACCATATCGGGGATAGATTCAAGCAGTGCATTAGCGCGCTCCTCACTTTTTTGTAGTTTGTTTTCTGCAGCTTTACGATCAGTAATGTCTAGTATTGAGCCGACAGAGGCGGGATTTCCTCTATGCATGATTCCTGCACCAAGGACCATTGCGTCGAATATTTCACCATTTCGACGTATACATTTGATATCATATGGCTTGCCACTTTCTCCAGCAGCTCTACGGAATAGAGTCTTTTTCAAGGTTTCCCGCTGTTCAGGAACAACTAAATCGATGGGCGACAGCTTTCCTTCCATCTCATCAGGTGTGTAGTTAAACATGGCAGCCAATGCAGGATTAACATATTGAAATACCAGATCCTGAATGATAAAGACTCCAAATAAGGTGGAATCCATGGTGTTGTTGTATTTTTCCTCACTTTGTAAAAGGGCTGTTTCTTCATGGATTAGTTTTTGTTGGATCTGGTTTTTATCCTTGAAAATTTTATTGAATTTTTTTGCCATTTGATCAAGTTCAGACGATTCAAACTGATCTCTGTCTATTGGTTCGTTGGAATAAAGTAATTGATTTGCTGAGGCGAGAAATGCATCCATATCCTTGCGTAACTTTTTGTTCAATTTTTGGAACAAAAGGAGAGAAAACGTGAGGATTCCAAAAGTAATTACTGTAAAACAAATCACTTTATTTGTGATTTGACTGCTTAATTCAGCTTGCATGGCTGCGATTTCTGCCTCAATTTCATTGAGATAGCCCTCTGCGCCGACGAGCCACTGCAATTCAGGGATTCCATAGATAAATGATATCTTAGGTGATTCTGCTTTCGGGCTGGAGGCTTTCTCTAAGGTGTAATAGATGAAGTCTCCATCTGGTATTAAAGCTGCAGCGTGTTGCCTGTTAAAAAGGGCTTTCGTTTTTTCTGGATACTCATCGAATTGTTCCCATAGTTTTTTTGTACCGGAAAATTGTTTTCCAGACCCAATTAAAATATCGCCCTCAAAGCTATTAATAAAAATATCGCCCTCTTTCCCAAATCGTATTCTGCTTATTGTTGAGAGTATGGTGTCCTTGATTTTTCTTTCAATGTCTTCAACATATAACCCCGTTCCGATAAAACAATTGAGTGGTTGGAATTGCTTGATAAAAGATATTTTTCTGGAATCCGTATCCTCCATTCCCCATTTTCTACAATGGTACTGATAGAAGCCTTCATCTGTTTCTTTTACAATTTCTACCATATCTTTGTATACGTATTGATCATGACTATTCTGCAACTGAAGCAGGTTTTTACCTTCCATTTCTGGTCGGGTATTCAAGAGTAGTCCTGTTCCGTCAAGGTCGATCATAAAAAATGAGCCATTTTCATTTTCAAAGCGTATCGGCCTCAAAGCATCAAGTATTATCTGTTTGATTTCAGAATTGCTTTTTGATGCTTTGTTTTGCTGGTAAATATTATTTGCAATGGACCATGCC
>Ga0256844_10000214_pt1 | contig 23062 bp, 15 predicted proteins | sample MusselsmetaG_FD_189100 | JGI IMG/M metagenome (GOLD analysis project Ga0256844, IMG submission 189100) | Mussel associated microbial communities from hydrothermal vent at the East Pacific Rise, Pacific Ocean - Mussels | ecosystem: Host-associated > Mollusca > Shell > Unclassified ... | reverse complement strand
GGTACCATTGGCAAACCTAGTCAAAGCATTGGTGTATGGATATCTGGCTTTTTTGGTTCTGGTAAATCACACTTATTAAAAATCCTCTCTTACATCCTCTCGAGTCGTTCTGTACATTCTGATCTCATCGGTGAACTTTTTTTAGAAAAGATTGACAAGGATGATTTTGAACTTAGAGAAAATATTAAAAAATCATTAGCCATTAAAGCAGATACCTTACTGTTCAATATAGATACCAAAGCCGACTCAGGTGCAGGAAGTAGAAGTGATAATGCTATATTGCAAGTTTTTCTAAAAGTATTTAATGAACATAGAGGGTATTATCCTAAGCAACCTTCTATTGCTAATTTTGAAAAACAGTTAGATGATAAAGGCAAATATGAAGCCTTTAAAGAAGCCTTTTTGGAAATAAATGGGAACAATTGGGTAGATGAGAGAGATGCCTTAACCTTTGTTGTGGATGATGCTGCAAAAGCTTTTTCTAGGGTACAAGGTATCTCTTTTGAAAGTGCCATAGAACAGCTCAATAAGCTAGATGAAACTTTTACTATCAGTATAGAAGACTTTGCAAAAGAGGTGAAGGCATACATAGACACTAAAGAAGAGAACTATAGACTCATATTCCTCGTAGATGAAGTGGGTCAATTCATAGGTGAAAACACTTCAGTGATGCTCAATCTTCAAAGCATGGTAGAGTCATTGGCGTCTATATGTCAAGGACAGGCATGGATGATTGTTACAAGTCAAAGTGCAATTAAGAACCTTATTACTTCACATGATGGTTTAGAAAATGACTTCTCAAAAATTATGGGTAGGTTCGATGTAAAGCTTGATCTCACAAGTCAAAATGCTAATGAGGTCATACAAAAAAGACTACTCAGTAAAAATGAAGCATCACTGCCTAAACTCAGTACACTTTACGAAACCCATCAAAACTCTATCAAGTCCATTATTGCTTTTAGTGACAGAGGCATTCAGTATAAAACCTACACAGATGAAGCTGACTTTACCTTGACCTATCCTTTTGTACCTTACCAGTTAGATCTTTTTCAAAGATGTATCATCGAACTTTCCAATAATGAAATCTTCCAAGGGAAACATGCTTCAGTAGGGGAACGATCTATGCTAAATGTTGTGCAGAAAGTTGCACTTGATATCTCTAAAAAACCTGTAGGGACATTGGCTTCGTATGATTACTTTTTTGATGGTATAAGTAATATCATCAGACCTGAACTCCAAACACAGATTACTTTAGCTAAAAACAGTCTTGATCCTTTTGCTATCAAAGTACTCAAGATACTTTTTTTAGTAAAGTATGTAGACAGCTTCAGTTCCAACATTCAAAATATCACCACACTTCTAGTAGATTCTCTTGATGTGAATGTGGCAGAACTCACACAAAATGTTAAAAATGCCCTGAGTACGCTTCTTTCTCAAGTATACATCCAAAAGGTTGGTGATGTCTATGAGTTTTTAACCAATGTTGAAAAAGATATAGAAAATGAGATCAAACGTATAGATATTAATGAAACAGAAGTCTCTAAAGAGTTGGCAGATTGGATATATGAAGATATCGTCAAGATAACCAAAGTACGATATGAAGCAAACAAACATGACTATGCTTTTGCAAGAAAGCTCGATGGTGTTAAAGTAAAAGGAAATGATGAAGAGCTCATGCTAGATATCATCACCCCTTTAAATTCTGAAGAGTATAGTGATGAACGGCTCATCCATAAGTCTATGGCAGAGCAAGATATTATTATTAACCTTGGGCAGGACTATGAGTTTACACAAGATATCAGAACCTATATTCAGACTAAAAAGTTTATCCCTCTTAGACAGGGTGGAAACCTCACAGATCAAGAGCGGTATATCTTGCAAACCAAAGGGACAGATAACCAGAAGCGAAAAAAAGAGCTTATTGAGAAATTAAAACTCAAGTTTGAAGAGGCAACCATCTATCATAATGGTACTACCCTTACTAAAACTACCAATGATGTACGAAAGCTTATTGAAAATCTTTTCAACGAGATTATCCCTACCACCTATACCAATATCTCTATGCTCAACATAGACTACAATGAAAAACAGATAGATGTGATTGTAGATGGTGCGAGTGATTTATTTGGTAAAGATGACACAGTGCTTGACCCAGCAAGTGAAGAGTTATATGCTTATCTTAAACGTGCCAAGAGTAGTTCAAAAAGTGTAACCATTCAAGACCTTTTACATAGATATACCAAAAGACCTTATGGATGGTTCCAAGCAGGTATACAGTGTAGCTTAGCCAAGCTTTTCTCAAGAGAACTTGTGAGTATCACGCTCAATGGTACTACCTTAGATGCAAGTGATGTGAAAAGTACATTGAAGAATTCACGTGAATTTCATGCCCTTGTCAAACCAGCCACCCAAGTAGATGAAAAAGATCTCAAAAAAGCAAGAGAGATACTCACTGAGCTGTTCCCTGAAACTTCATTTGCCAAGATGAATGCTATGGCTATGCTTGAAAATGTTAAATCACTCTCAAAAGAGAGAGTAGCTAAACTTCAAAACTATGCGAACTTAGACTACCCGTTTAATGACTTACTAGAAAAGTTCATCCCACCATACAATGCTCTTCTTGAGACTAATATAGAGACACTTTTTAGTACGCTAAAAGAACAAGAAGATACGCTTCTTGATAACTACGAAGATGATGTGGCTAAAGTATTTGAATTTATGGAACATGACCAACGCAAAGTGTATGATGAGTGTAAACGTTTCTTACGTGATAACAGTGCCAATAGCAGACACTTTGACAGTGATAAGCTAGGAGCATTAAAAGATATACTGGATGATGCTTTTGTTTATAAAAATAAAAAGTTACCACAGGCTTCTCAGCTTAAAAAAGAGATAGAAGAGGCTTTTGCTCCATTGCTAGAGAAAGCAAGAGAAGAGGCTGTAGCCAAATTAGATGGGATTATAGAAACTTTACAAAATGATGAACATTTTACTAAAGTACCAGAGTCAAATCGCTATCTCATCATTCGTCCAGTGCAAGAGAAGCAAGATCAGATAAGAGACTTACGTGTCATAGATAGTATCTATCAGTTGAGTTCGGACAATACTATACTTGTAAATGGGCTATCGCTTATAGAAGAGCAGATGCCTGAATATGGTTCTAAATCAAGTAAAAAACGTGTCCAAATTCAAGCTCTAACACCTAAGAGTCAACGTCTCAAAAGCAGCGAAGATGTAGAACAGTACATAGAAGCCTTAAAGTCTAACCTCTTAAAAGCGATAGACGACAACACAGAAATACTTGCATAAAGGGAAGCATATGGATAAGAGTAAGTTAAAAAAGTTTGCCACCTCTTTACGTGTAGAGTTGATGGGGTTTGTCTCTTCTAAGCTAGAGTTTTTACTAGGCTTAGACAGTGAAAACTTACCTGTAGCTTACAGGTCTGCCAAAAAGCATATAGAGATTATGCGAAGTAAAACAGATACAGCTGAACATAAAGAAGAGTTCATCGAAGAGATAGCCTATATTTGGTTTAACCGTTTGGTGGCTCTACGCTTTATGGATGCCAATGGTATTACAGATGTGGCAAGCATCACTCCAGAACAAGAGGGAGCAAACCCTGCTATATTCGCACAAGCAAAAGAGGGTGAGATAAGTGATGAACTAAACCTAGATAGAGAAAAGTTTTTTGATCTCATCGATGGGCGTGTAAACTCTAGTAACCCAGAAAACGAAGCCTATAGTATGCTTTTCATCGCTGTATGTAACCACTACGCTTCAGTGATGCCTTTTATGTTTGAGTCTATTATGGACTACACTGAGTTGCTTCTACCTGACGATATGCTCTCGTCTAACTCCATTCGTGCTAAGGTGGTAGATGTGATGGATGATGAGAGTTGTGCAGATATTGAGATTATCGGGTGGTTGTACCAGTTTTACATCTCTGAGAAAAAAGATGATGTCTTTGCCATGCTCAAGAAAAATAAAAAGATCACCCCAAGCAACATCCCTGCTGCTACCCAGCTTTTTACTCCTCACTGGATAGTTAAGTATATGGTAGAAAACTCTCTAGGGAAACTCTGGATGCTGAACAATCCAGACTCAAGCCTCAAAGAGCATATGCGTTACTACATAGAACCAGATGAAGAAAATGAAAATTTTTTACGCATTACTAAACCTGAAGAATTAAGCATCGTAGACCCATGCTGTGGGTCTGGGCATGTACTGACGTATGCTTTTGATCTGCTAACACATATCTATGAAGAGCAAGGTTACAGTAAAAGTGAGATCCCTTCACTCATCCTAGAGAATAATCTTTTTGGTTGTGACATAGACAAAAGAGCAGCGACACTAGCTAACTTTGCGTTAGCGATGAAGTCCAGGCTCTACTACAGACGCTTTTTCAAAAATCCTACCAAAGCCAATGTGATTGAGCTAAAAGAATACAGCGATTTTAAAGGCATTAAAAACTTTGGGTCACTCTTGGTATCTACCGATCTAGATGAAAGCTCAGAAGGGCTTTTAGGTGCTACTAGTGCAGAGTATGACCTCCAAAAGCAGATACTCTCTTCAGAGTTTAGCTGTGTAGTGACCAATCCTCCCTACATGGGAAGCAAAGGGATGAACAAAGAGCTCAGTGATTTTGTAAAAAGACGCTACCCAGACAGCAAGTCAGACTTGTTTGCTGTGTTTATGGAGCGAACGTTAGAACTTACAAAAATACACGGCTTCATGTCTATGATAAACCAACACTCTTGGATGTTCCTAAGCTCCTACGAAAAACTAAGAGTTAAAATCATAGAGAATCACCGCATAGATACTTTGGTGCATTTGGGTGCTAGGGCATTTGAGGAGATAGGTGGTGAGGTTGTTCAGTCTGTGGCGTTTGTGTTGGAGAAAGGTGAGTAGATGAGCTGTGATATTTGTAGAGAATTAGAAAGATTATCTTTTGAAACGTGGGAACGTATTAAGTTTGCTCGTACAAGGAGAGGTCTCAGAATCTATGAAACGACACTTACTCAAAATATTTTATTTTCATTAAGACGTTTTCAAGAAAGATGTACAGATTATTCTTTGTCTCTTGATGAAGCGATAGATGAACGTACCAATGGAAATGATATTGAACTCATAGTTCAAACATCATCTGGATATGTGAAACTGCCAACACAAGCCAAATTACTTTATAGTAATTTAAAATATACTGCAATCAGTCATCCTGGAAGTACAGGATATCAAGTTGATGATCTTATTAATTACGCATCAAGTATTGGGGGTATACCTATGTATTTACTCTATAACTATGTACCTCGACATAATGCCTTAAGAGATCATGGATGTACAATGCTTCAAGCTGATTATATTCGAAATCATTTTTCTCCTCATCGATCGCCTACAGTCACTAGGTGGCATATCCCAACTTTTAATGATTTACATTTACCTGCATTGCCATGGCATCAAGTACTATGTAATTTATTAAATGAAGAAGATATTATTCCCTATCTACGTGAAATGGGACAAGATTTAAATATAGATGAAATGCAATTCTATACACGAGAAGAATTAGAAAGCGATGAAGGGTGGCAGGAACTTGAGGCTATACCAAGTATAGATGGCTTTGAAATGGATGAAGAGTGGCAAGATTTTGAAAAGATATCACAATCAATAGAATACTATGAAGTTAATGAGATAGAAATATTTACCGAAGAACCTATCAGGGAATACAATCCCAGATTTAGAGTTATTATTTCCACAGGAGAAGATGTATGACAAGCGAATACTCAATGGAACTTCAAGCAGAGAATATAAATAATACTAATTTGTTTGTTTGTCTGTATTAGGAAATCAATATGATAAAAATAACTAAACAAGAGCAAAAAATTGTATTAAAGTATGAGCCTGACTATACTCAAAAGAATTGGATAAAAGAAGCTTTTTCCAAGGGAGAGGGGATTCAATTAGCAAAGAAATCATTTTATTTTTATAGAGAAAATTTAATAGAAATGATTGAAGATGAGAATGATGAAGTTGAATACTATTTATTTTTACTTGGAACACAAAAAGATGAATATTATGAAATAGATAAAGATATTTTACAACTCACGAATACTTTGTTCTTGCACCAAGAATTAAAAATTGAGAAAAAGACTTTTTTAGCAATAAATAATATTTCAATTTTCAATAAGATAGATGAATTAGTAAACGAACCTATCGTAATTGGTGGGGGAAAGAATAATGCAATACCCCTAGATGAATTTGAAGTGTTGCAAAAATTATTTCCTACCAGCACTACATTACAATATTTTGCTCAGTCTAGAATTTCAAAAATTATTAAAGATTATTTACATACCACAACAGATGCTGAAGATAAACTGGAAAAACATTTTAATAAACAAGAAAAAAGAGCAGATAACTTGTCTGGTAATAAAATTGAAAAACCACTTATAAAAGTTGAACTATTAAGAACATATGAATTAGAAAAATATAAATATATTAAACATTCTGTAGAAGCCATGCTTAAAGATTCAGATTCATATAGTGAGTATGATTGGCAAATGATAATTATTGAATTTGTATTACTGCTTTTTCCAAAGTATATTGCAGTGATTAAAGAGATGCCTGTTAAAGATTATTATACTGACCCATCAACGCCAAAAACTCGAAAAATTGATTTTGGTTTGATAGATGCAAATGGTAATGTGGATATTATAGAGATAAAAAAGCCTTTTAAAGATGTCCTTTTGTACAAGAGGAAATATAGAGACAACTATACACCTAAAAAGGATCTCTCTGGAACTATCATGCAAGTAGAAAAATATATATTTCATCTTAATAAATGGGGTATAGTGGGCGAAAAAGAACTTAATGTAAAATATCACAGTATGCTCCCTGCTGGCATGAGAATTAAAGTTATTAATCCAAAAGCAATGATAATAATGGGTAGAGATAATGACTTTATAGACGAACAACATTTTGATTTTAGTATTATTAGAAAACAAACTACTAATATGGTAGATTTTATGACTTATGATGATTTATTAAAGCGTCTTTCAAATATTATAGACAAATTTGAAGCAAAACATATAAGCAAGGAAAACTAAATGGAAACACCTAAAGTATTCATAAGCCACGCCTCAGAAGATAAAGATCGTTTTGTTATTGATTTTGCTACCAAGCTTAGAAGTAATGGTGTTGAAGCATGGGTAGATCAATGGGAAATTAATATAGGTGATAGCCTTATTGATAAGATCTTCGAACAAGGTATTAGTGATGCGGATGCATTTATTATTGTACTTTCCCATAGTAGTATTCAAAAGCCATGGGTTAGAGAAGAGTTAAATGCAGCAGCTATTAAGAGAATAGAAAAAAATACTAAAGTTATCCCCTTAATTATTGATATGGGATTGGAAGTTCCAGAAGTTTTGAAAACTACTGTATGGGAAACTATTGATAATATAGATAGCTATGATGATAGTTTCCATAAAATACTTGCATCGATATTTGGCGTGTATGAAAAACCACCACTAGGAGACAAGCCTACATTTGCAATTGAAAAAGTGTATGTGCAAGGACTAAGTGATTTAGATGCATCTGTTTTTAAAGCTATTGGAGATCATGTATTTGAAAATGATAATTTATTCGTTGAGGAAAACGAACTTATCGATATTGCATCGCGTTTACAAATTACACAGGAAGAACTTTCCGAGATTATTGATATATTAGAAGATGCTTATCTATTAAAGATAACAAGACTTCTAAGGGGAACATTTCCCATGGTTCAATTTAATGATTTTGGGGTTATAAGATATGCTGAACACTTTATTCCTGCATTGCCAGAAATATATAAAAACTTAATTGCCTTAGTCGTAAATGGTGAGCTTACTTATAGTAGTAATTACGCAAAAAAACTTCAATGTCAAACTTTACTAATAGACAGTCTCATAAATGATTTTGAAAGTAGTGGATATGTAAAAGTACAAAATGCATTAACTGAAGGTCTAGGGATATATGATGTTACTGCATCTGGTAAACGATATTTTAGACAACATTTGGAGGACAACTAAATGACAACATACATAAAGCTAATAAACTACAAAAGTGCTTCAGCGTGTAGATTTGTGTTTGGAAGAAGTAATCAGATGGGTACTTTTAATGTGCTTATGCCCGATAAACTATGTAATAGAGGAGGATTATTATGATGCAATCAAAAAAAAGACCTGTAGTAATGGTTTCCTCTACCGTATATGGTATAGAAGAGTTATTAGAGAGGATTTATACTATATTAACTGCTTTTGGATACGATGTATGGATGTCACATAAAGGGACATTGCCAGTTTCTTCAACCAATACAGCATTTGAGAATTGTATTAATGCTGTTGAACAATGTGATTTGTTTTTAGGACTAATTACTACGAACTATGGAAGTGGACAAGATGGTAGTGGCTTATCTATAACTCATCTTGAATTAAAAAAAGCTATTGAGTTAAAAAAACCTCGTTGGCTTTTAGCTCACAGTAATGTGGTTTTTTCACGAAGGTTTCTTAGAGACCTTGGATACAAAACAAAAGAAGATCGTGAAAAATTACAATTATGGAAAGAAGCTAAATCAATTTCAGATTTAAAAGTTATAGAGATGTATGAAGATGCTATTTTGGAAATTGAACCTCTAGATAAAAGAGTTGGTAATTGGGTACAAGAATATACTACTGATGAAGAAGCTTATTTATTTGCTTCATCTCAGTTCTCAAGGTTTCAAGAAGTTGAAAAGTTTTTAGAAGAAAATTTCAATAATCCTGATGAATTAAAAAATAATATTATAGAAAAGAAAGGAAGTTTATAATGAAAAAACATGATATTTTAGAAATACTTTCTTTAGGTGAAAATCAGAACATTGAATTTAAAGCTGTATATAAAGATATTGATTCTATCGGGAAGATTATATGTGCTTTTTTAAACTCAGGTGGTGGATATATTATAATTGGTATTGATGATAATGGAGATATTAGAGGTATTAAAAATAGCTTAGATATTAATGAAATAGAAAAATCAATTATTGAAAAATTAACTCCCAAAGCTTTAGTTTCTTTTGAAGAAGAAATATTGAAAGATAAACAAATTTTAATTATTGAAGTACCATCTGGTTCTGATATTCCTTATGCTTATGACAATAGTGTTTTTATTCGTTCAGGAGAAATGACTATTCAGGCTAACATAGATACCATTCGTGATATGATAATGCGTCGCCAAATTGAGCCAGAAAGATGGGAAAGACGATTTTCTGATGCGGATATTACACGTGATTTAGATGAAAATGAAATAGGAGCAACAATTCGCTCAGACAAACATGATAAAATTTTAACATATTCAAGAAATGATACCTCAATAGAAATGTTAGAGTATTTAGGTTTTATCAAATATGGAAGACTTACTTGTGGTGGTGATGTTTTATTTTGCACAAACCCAGCTAAAAGATTTTCTCAAGTAAGAGTAAAAGCAGTATGTTATAAAGATGACAAAGTAGATGACAACTATATAGATATGCAAACTTTTAGTGGTCCCATAGTGAAAAATTTAGAAAATGTATTTGCTTTTATTAAACGAAATACTCCTACACAAACAAAGTTTAATTCTGAGAGCTTAGCAAGAGAAGAAAAATCACTATATCCTCTTGATGCATTAAGAGAAGGGTTGGTGAATGCATTTGCTCATCGTGATTATGCAGATTTCAGAGGTAGTATTTTAGTTCAAATATTTTCAAATAGAATTGAGATATATAATTCTGGTAATTTTTTAGATGGTATTACAATCGACAATATCACAAGCGGACAATTATCAATTTTAAGAAATCCTGATATTGCACATACTCTTTACACTAGAAAATATATGGAAAAACTAGGAAGAGGTGGATTGTTGATTCGTAAAAGATGTGAAGATTTTGGACTCAAAACACCTATGTGGACAAATGATAAGCATGGGGTAACATTAACTTTTTTTCTAAATGGGAAAGTTACCACGGATGTTAGCATGGAAGTTACCACGGATGTTAGTATGGAAGTAAAAAAATTAATATTATTGATGAAAAATAACAAAGAGTATAGTAGGCAAGATCTTCAAGATAAAATGAATTTAAAAAATAGTGAATACTTTAGAAAGGCATATATTGTTCCATTGTTGGAAAAAAATATTATTGAGATGACTATTCCCGATAAGCCAAAAAGCAGTAAACAAAAGTATAGATTAACAAAATATGGAATAGAGATTCATTATATGATAATGCAATACGAGGACAACTAAAATGCCAACCTACATAAGACTAACAGACTACAAAAGCAGCAGTGAAAAAGAGCAAGCGTTTTTTAATCCTAAAAATAGATATGAAGCAAGGCAAGAAGATTTTTCTAAAATTCCTGGAAGTCCTATTGCATATTGGGTGAGTGATAGAGTTAAGAATATTTTTGAAAATAGTAAAAAATTAGGGCAGATAGCAAATATTAAAACGGGTATTCAGACAGGAAGTAATGAGACTTTTTTAAGAACTTGGCATGAAGTAAATTATAATAAAATAGGATTTAATTTAAAAAGTACAGATGATGAACTCTATTCTACTTCAAAATGGTTCCCTTATTTAAAAGGTGGAGAAGGCAGAAAATGGCTTGGAAACTTTGAATATATTGTTAATCTTGAAAATGATGGATTGGAAATTAAAAATGGAAATAATTTTAGACTTAGAGATAAAAATTTTTATTTTAAGAAATCAGTTTCTTGGTCTTTTGTTTCTTCTGGCTCATTTGCTGTGAGATACACACCAAATGGCTTTACTTGTGATGTAGCTGGTTCGAGTTTATATCCAACACTTGAAAATGTAAATTATTTAACATCTTTTTTAAATAGTTTAAATACAAAACTTTTTTTAAAAATTGTTGCTCCCACCATAAATTTTCAAATTGAAGATATAGCATCTCTTCCAGTGCTTTTCCCCAAGCAAAGCTCAATAAAACAAACAATAGAGCAACTAACTCAGCAAAACATAGATATCGCAAAAGAAGAATGGGACAGCAGAGAAACATCGTGGGACTTCACAAAAAATGAACTCATAAAACATAAATCTGATACTCAGATAGAAACAGCCTACACAAACTACTGTGACTACTGGAAAGAGAAGTTTTATACTCTTCATAAAAATGAAGAAGAACTCAATAGACTGTTCATAGATATCTATGAACTCCAAGATGAACTTGATGAAAAAGTAGAGCTAAAAGACATCACCATACTCAAAAATGAAGCTAAGATAGTAGATGGAGAGCTTGTATTTCAAGCAGATGAGATTATGAAACAGTTCATAAGTTATGGTGTTGGTGTGATGTTTGGTAGGTATTCGCTAGACTCTGATGGACTGCTCATAGCCAACATGGGACAAGATGTACCGACCTCTAGCTCTTTTGAGATAGACGACGACAATGTCATCCCTGTACTAGATGATGACTACTTTACAGACGACATCGCTTCACGCTTTGTAGCCTTTGTCAAAACAGTCTTTGGAGAAGAGAGCTTGAGTGAGAACATAGCTTTTATAGAAGACTCACTTGGTGTGACACTAAGAAAGTACTTCGTCAAAGGCTTCTACGAAGACCACATCAAACGTTACAAAAAAAGACCCATCTATTGGATGGTTGCAAGCCCTAAAAAAGGCTTCATGAGTCTGATGTATATGCACAGATACACCTCTGACATCTTTGCCACTGTACAAAACGGCTACCTACGAGAGTACATGACCAAGCTAGAAGCCAGTAAAGAAAATGCCCAAAGAGAAGCAGATGATGCCTCTAACAGTGCCTCACAGAGAAGTAGGGCTAGCAAGTCTGTAGAGAAGATAAACAAAACCCTAGATGAGATCATCAAGTTTGACAGAGAAACACTCACCGCCTTCGCTCAAAACAGAGAAGAGATAGACCTAGATGATGGTGTAAAGGTAAATTACTGTAAATTCAAAGAAGTATTATTTCCTATAATAGGACTGTGTAAATGAGTGAGATAGCTAAAAAACTAAATGTATTGTTTGAAGAGCATAGCATCATCTTTTGGTATGATGAAAAAGGTCTCAAAGAAGAGTATGATGCACTAGAGATAGACGCAAACAAACTCTACATAGACAACAACGAGTTTAGCATCAAACATACAGTACTCACAGCCAATAAAGAGAGCAAGTTCCTCATCTACAGTGACAAAATAGAGCCAGAGTTTAGAGACAACTGGCTACTAGACCTACAGCTTAGAGCCTATAGATTTTCTGCAGATCCTGCGTCTATGGTACTCAATGACTTGGGCATCGATATCACATATAAACCTTTTGTAGAAAACCACATTGCATTCTTTGGGGCTAAAAGTAGAGTAGAGCCTTTGCGTAAACTCTTAGATGCACAAGATGATGAACATACCCTAGCACTCAAGATGATAGCCACACTGCTCAAGTGTGAAGTAGCCGTCGAGTCTATAGCCATCAAACTGATGTACCAACCAAAACACTATGATACGCTGCTTAAGTACAACCTCCAAGGCTACCTCTGGAAAAACATCAAATCTAAATACCGATATGATGAAGAGAAGCCTACACTTAAAGACTTCGGGTACAAGCTGCTACAAAACCACTTTTACTCCTTTGTAGACAGGTCTAAATGTGAGCTCAACAAAGAAGCCGTACTCTTTGTAAAAAGCTGGATGGATAGTTCTGCAAACAAAGAGAGTTTCAAATTACTCTCGAAAAGTGTAGCAGATGAACTCTCTCTAGCTCCACAGGTACAGAGCTGTACTCTAGGAAGTATGACAGAGTGTGATACCTATGAAGTGTGTGAACAGTTTGTTATCAAACATCTTTTAACGATGGTACTAGATGCAGAGACAAACAAAGAAGAAGTACTAGCCATATGTACCACAAGAGAGCATACCTTCTGGTACAGTGCTTATGAAAACATCTACAAGGCGTTTAAGTCTGCAGTGAAGCTCAAAGCCCTAGTCAAAGAAAACCATTTTGAGATAGATGACTTTACACAAGGTATCAAGCTCTATAGTGAGAAATACTCCAAGATAGACTACCACTACAGAAAGTATGTGAAGTATGCGAACAAGAGTGAACACTTAGACATACTCAAAGGGCTAAACAGCATCATAGAAGATATCTACCTCAATGACTACCTTCGTGTCATCAACGATGCATGGCAACCTCATGTAAATAGCTACAAAGAGACTACACTTAGGTATCAAAAAGATTTTTATGAAACATCTGTTGTGCCTATAGTGCAGAGTAAACAAAAAGCCTTTGTTATCATCTCTGATGCTATGCGGTACGAGTGTGCAGCCGAACTCAAAAACAGAGTCGTAGGACGCAATAGATTTAATGCCAGCATAGAACCAATGATAGGCGTACTTCCTTCCTACACGCAACTAGGCGTTGCTTCGTTACTGCCTAACAAAACACTAAGCTTTGACAGTAAAGATGACAGTGCATACATAGACGGTGTGAGTTCAAAAGGTACGAAGAATAGAGACAAAATCCTCAAACTTACCAATGAACGCTCAGCCTACATAGACAGTGAAAGCTTCTTAGAGTTCAACCGTGACAGTGGAAGAACCTTTGCTAAAGCCCATGATGTTATCTACATTTACCATAACGAGATAGATGCTACAGGAGACAAGCCTGCGAGTGAACATAAAGTGTTTGATGCAGTGGATGATAGCTTTGAAACGATAGAGAAGATTATCAAGCAGATTATCAATGTGAATGGTACCAATATACTCATCACCTCAGACCATGGCTTCTTGTATCAAAATACACCTACTGCAGAAAGTGAGTTCTGTAAGGTAGAAAAACCAGAAAATGCTAAACGCTTCAACCGTAGGTTTATTATCTCTGAGAGCATAAAAGAAAATAGCTGTATAGACATCTTTGATGCAAAAGAGCTCAACATAACTGGTGAGGAGAAGATAGCCCTTGCGAAGTCTATCAACAAGATACGACTCCAAGGAGGAGGACATCGCTTTGTACATGGGGGAGCTACACTGCAAGAGATGGTAGTACCACTCATAAGCATCAAGAAAAAACGTAAAGATGATGTCAGAGATGTGGAAGTGAGTGCTATACCTATCAGCCAGATAACAACCAATAGTGTCATGATCTCTTTTTACCAAGAAGAAGTAGTCAGTGATAAGGTTAAGCCACGTAGTTTAAAAATGGCATTTTATACCAAAGACAATACGCTCATCTCTAATGCTCAAACCTTTACGTTTGACAGTGAAGATACCCATGACAGAAACAGAGAAGCCAAACTGAAGTTCGACCTGAAGCAAAATGCAGGGGATTATTCTGGGCAACATATCAAACTGGTGTTGAAGAAAATTATGGATGACAGTAGTGAAGAACCTGTCTATAAAGAGTATGACATTAAATTACAGTTATCATTTGTAAATGACTTTGATGATTTTTAGGATGTGTTTATGGATTTAAATAAAAAACTAAACAGTGAATTTGCAGGAAAAGTAGTCAGAAAAGATCTGGTAAAAGCTGTAAAAGGTAATGCCATTGTACCCTCTTATGTACTGGAGTACCTTTTAGGACAGTACTGTGCTACCAATGATGAAGAGACCATTAAAAATGGTATAGAACAAGTTAAAGAGATACTCAAAAAACATTATGTACACCGTAATGAAGCAGGCTTGGTTCGCTCTAACATCAAAGAAAAAGGCAGATACAAAGTCATAGACAAAATATCTGTAGAACTAAATGTAAATAAAGATGCTTATGAAGCTACTTTCTCTAACCTTGGAATAAAGAATGTACTGATAGATGGTGACACCGTTAAGAAGCACCCTAAAATGCTTGTGAGTGGTGTGTGGTGCATCGTGACACTAGAGTACACTCCAAGTGAAGATGCAGGGGTTATTCCTTGGATCTTGACCAATTTAAAGCCTATACAGCTTAGTTCATTTGATCATGAAGAGTATCTGCAGGCTAGAAAAAAGTTTAGCAAAGAAGAGTGGATAGATGCACTTATTCAAAGTATCGGGTTTGAGCCTTCATTGTTTGGGCATAGAAATAAGCTACTTCAACTCACTAGACTCATACCGTACTGTGAAAGAAACTATAACCTCATAGAGTTGGGACCCAAGGGAACAGGTAAATCACATATCTATACAGAGTTCTCTCCTCATGGTATCCTCATCTCTGGAGGAGAAGTCACTGTACCAAAGCTTTTTGTAAACAACAGCAATGGGAAACTTGGACTTGTTGGTTACTGGGATTGTGTGGCATTTGATGAGTTTGCAGGGAAACAGAAGAAGGTAGATAAATCCATAGTAGACATCATGAAAAACTACATGGCAAACAAATCTTTCTCAAGAGGTATAGAAACACTTGGAGCAGAGGCTTCTATGGTCTTCATAGGGAATACAAAACACAATGTACCCTATATGTTAAAACACAGTGATCTTTTTGATGAACTACCCGACAAGTACCATGACTCAGCATTTTTAGACCGTATACACTTTTATATACCAGGATGGGAAGTAGATATCATAAGAGGAGAAATGTTTAGTAGTGGATATGGCTTCGTAGTAGACTACATCGCTGAGATACTCAAGCATCTAAGAAATGAAGACTACTCCAACAGATACCAAGACTATTTTGAAATCTCTAGTGACATCTCTACTAGAGATAGAGACGGTATCAACAAAACGTTCTCAGGACTCATGAAAATACTCTACCCAAGTGGAGAAGCCAGCAAAGAAGAGATAGAAGAACTTTTAGCATTTGCGATAGAAGGTAGAAAAAGAGTTAAAGACCAACTTCTTAGGATAGACAGCACCTATGCTGCTACAGACTTCGGGTATAAAGATATACAAACAGGTGAATATAAAAAAGTAACAACACTCGAAGAAAAAGAGTACCCTCATGTATATCATAAAGATATACCATTTTCAGAAAAAACAATGGAAGATATACCTATCGAGATAGAAGCAACTGTAGATGCTGATATAAAAGATACGCCATTAGCAAAAGAAGGGCACTTTACCTTTAGTGAAAATCAAAAAGGAGTCTCTTTTGACTTGCTTTTTTCTGCGTACTTTAAAGGTGCAAAAGAGATTACCCTCACTGACCCTTACATAAGAGCCTTTTATCAAGTCAGAAACCTCATGGAGCTGTTTGAGACTATCATTAAGGTAAAGAGTGAAGAAGAAAATGTAAAGTTTCATCTCATTACCATAGAAGATGACAGAGAGCCAGAACGTCAACTAGAATTTTTACAACAAGTACAAGAAGCATCTATCTCTGTAGGGATAGACTTTACATGGGAATTTGATGAAAGCAAAACAATTCATGCAAGATCACTTGAAACAAGCACAGGATGGAAGATACTCCTAGACAGAGGACTAGACATCTTCCAGCACTACGATATGAATAATGCCTTTGCCTTTAATAACCGTTTACAGGAATTTAGAGGGTGTAAGGCTTTTGATGTGACTTATGTGAGGGTGTAGGAAAACTCAAACTTATATTTTTAAATCTTTAATCTCCATCATCCTCGTAGAATCAAATATATTTTCTACTGTAGGATTAGACTTTTCAGTAAGATTTATTAATCCCCCACGTTTCATCCCTTCCAATCTCAATGAAGCTATATAATAGCTAAAATATTCCATAAGTTTTTCAGGTTCTATTTGGATTTCTATAGCATCTCCTAAATGTTCACCATGATGCAAATGCAACACTGATATTAAAATTAGAGAGGATGGCGTTTGTTCCGTTGTTCTACTATCTAAAGCTTCTGCTTCTTCAAGCATCCTGCTTAATATAGCTAGTGATAAATTCTGAGGAAGCAAATACTCTATACCATTATTATCTATGGACTCTAGTAAATTATTTAATACTTTTTTTGACATTATATACACCTATGGTTAGTTGTAAGATATTTATAACAAATATATACTTATGGTTAGTTTATCTATAAGTAGGTGTTTATGCATAATTGTGAAATTGATAATGAAAAGATGAAAGAAATATATAAAAATATTGGATTAAATGTAAAAAAGATTAGAAACTCTAAAAATATGTCTCAACTTGCATTGTCTTTAGCTATAGGACACAAGGCAGTAGGCACCATATCTATGGCTGAATTATCTATCAACAATAAACATTTTAATATTGAACATATAGTAAAGATAGCCAATGTGCTTGAAGTCGATATATGTGATTTTTTTAAAGATATATAAATATTTTGCCATTGGATATTTAGTTTATGAGGTATTCAATAGTGAAAATTGTATCTATCAATGTTTCTTTGCCTCAATCTCTTGAATCTTTTTGTTCAATTTTAATAGCTGTCCACGCAGAAGAGCATTTTCTCTCATGAGTCTTTCTGAAAGTTCCTTGCTTCCTTTGTTGCCTTGATTCTTATCAATCAGTAGTGATTTGTCTTCTTCAAGTGAGTCTACGACTTGTATTAGCATATCGTAGTCCATTTGTTGCTCTCGTAGTTTTCCTACCACTTCTTTTTCTTGTTTCAGTTCGGAAATTTTTCTTTCATATTGCATCTTAAAATATTCTAGTGTGCCGTAATTGGGACTGTCTTTAATATTTCCTTTTCTTGATTGCATATAAGGTTCAATTAGTTTTGGGAATTCTGTGTAGAGGGTGTTGGTTGTGCATCCCACTCTTCTTGCAATTTCTGTTATAGTGATTTTTTGTATTTCACCTTTGGTTTTTGATGCTTTAAGATTATTTATATGATACTTAACCATTCTTCCATTAAATGTTCTATTTCCCATATTGACCTCGTTTTAATTTCTCAAATATATCAGTTGTTTTATCAAGCTTTTCGCGTTGATACTCTACTGCAGAAGAGAAACCCGCCTTCATCAAATGTTCTATAGATTTTTCTTTGTATTTAATTAAATCAGACAAGAAAGGTATGCTGTGTTCAGTTGAGACAAATTCGTTACAATGCTCTTCTAGGCAGGAGTTGATGTCAGTAAAGCTGTTTGGGCAATCCGATAGCTTTGGGAGTGTACAGCAGCCATGATCCATTACATGTATACCCAATGATTCTTCTTCTAATATGAGGTTGATGAGTTCGCATTGAGATTCAATAGCCATTACTTCATATTCTGGGTGCCCTAAAGCCTCCTTTAGTCTTTCTTGGACACCTGTAGCTCGTTCTTTGGCTCCTCCCTCGAGTACCTTTGCATTGGCAAATGTTTCATACTTTTTTATTTGCTTCTCTGGGGAGGCATGAGTGTATCCTGTTGTGGTGTCTGAGTATAAGTGGTTTAGGTACTGCTGTATATAGTGTATTGGCACACCTTTGTCATGCAGAATTGTTGCGTATGTGTGTCTGTACCTATGGGGGTTTACATAAGGGATGTTATATTTTTTACTTTTTCTCCTAATCATGTTTCTAAGTGCTGCGTGACCAGTATTTGTTAGTTTCCCATTATTGTTTCCAATGAATATTCTATTCATTATTTCTGGAGTAGCATTGTGGTCTTTTAATAATTCTTTGCTATGGTTGATTTGCTCCTTTATTGCCCCCACAACCTCTTTGCTGATTAATAGAGGGGTTCCTTCCTGCGGCAATGAGCTCTTCTTTTTAATTGTTTTGTATTTTAGCCAATGAAGTTCTTTTGGAGATATTTCCATACCTGATTCTTGCATGGCTTTTGTGATTCCAGTTTTTTCTTTGGGATCTATGGGAATAAGACAATCTTTTTCTAGCATTAGTAGTTCAGAGATTCTTAATCCTGTTCCTGCAAGAATTTTGATTGCTCTACTAGCATAGTTGTCCCATTTGCTAGACACATGTAAAATAAGTTCTAGTTCGGCATATGAGATAGGTTTTTCTTTTGTATTTTTCTCTTTCCATTCCTTGTACTCTGTTAGTCTTGATTGCTCTGTAAAGTAAAATAGAGGCTTTTTTGAAACAAAGTCTTCTGGCTTGCACGAAGCTAGATTTAGCGTTATATTCTCAGATTCGACACAATATGCTAAAAAAGTATGTGTTCCTGTGCCGTAAGAATATGCACTTTCGCATGTTATACCATTCTGCATATCGAATTGCTGTACGCGCACAATCAAGGTATTGTAGAAGTCTATAATATGCTTTCTATCGAGGTTAGATGGACTACTGATGCCAAAATGTTCATAGGTGTACAGGACAAATTTTTTCCCTAATTCTAGTAGACCGTAGATTGTCGAAGAAGATTTCCCCGTGTCCTTCAAGTCATTATTCCACCCTATAAAAACACCTCGGAATTCTATGGGAATATCTTGAAGATTGAAAGTTTTTCGTTTAAATGAATAAGTATACATATCTATGCCTTTGGAAATAGGAACCTCATTTACTTTGGCTTTTTCTGTATCTAATAGGTTTGTATTTTCTGTGCTAGTCATTTATTCCCTCCAAGGATATTATTTCATTAAGTGCTCCTGCCACAAGGCGATGTTTGTTTCTTGCAGAGGCTATAAAGGGTGTTTCTCTCAACTGCTCAATCTCATTGAGGCAAGATTTATCCATGTGATCGTACCACGGCTTATTTTCGATTGTAACAACCAACTCGGAGCATCCTAGGCATCCGCCACTACCAAACATTCTATTATAATAAGAGCATTGCTTTGCACCATCTATTCCTTTTTTACATTCTCCTCCTGGAACGCTCGCAGTTCCCATTTGTCGAGCCTGCTCAGTCGCAACTGCTTTCGGAATTTGATTTAGGGCATTTAGTTCTTTTGCGTCTTTGGTGGGATAAACAACAGCTTTGTTTGCAATATGAACCGTTTGGTTACGTTTTATGTCAGAGTGATAATATAGATGCACAGTTTTAGCATTATTTCCGAGAATCCTAGATGCTGTTTCTGCACTACGACCAGACCGAATAATTTCAGTAGCAATAGTGTTTCTGGTGCGTTTTGGTGAGATTTGAAATTTTATACGGTTTCTAGTCCTGAAGTCCTTTATCCTTTCGTACATCATGTAGTCGGTTAGAATTTCTGCATTCTTTCTCTTTGAACTTCTCAATTTAGTCTTAATTAAAAACAAATATACACTATCTTTTTTATTGCACAGCGATACGATTTTATCGGTAATATCCAAAAGTTCATTTACACAATCCTTAACGATAGAAGATACGTCCTTTTCAAACAACGACTTATTTGGATTAGAGGAAAGAGGAAGCCTAGCCTCTTTTTTTATCTTTGAGTTTGTATACTTTAGGTACTTAATACCTGCTATTTCTATTAGGCAATCCCTTTTAAGTGATTTTATTTCATCAAGTCTTTTCCCTGTAAAAAGCAATAGTTTAATGAGCAGGACTATAAACCGATCCTTGTCTCTGTCAAGTGCTCTTCTTAGTTCATCAATCTCAAAGGGAGCATACGCATTGGTTTTCTTGTTATCCTTTTTGAAGGCACTCTCTCCTATTGTCCACTTAATCTTTGTATTGACCTTTTCGGGATGATTCTCTTGTAAATAAGTTAAGAGGCTCTTTGCTGCACCTTGCCAAACAATTGCGACACTCTCGGTGCAGTTACCACTTTCCTCCTCATTTCTTAGCCATGTAAGATAATCTTTTTTATAACTTCTACTAAAATCTTTAAGGGTTATCTCTTTTTTCTCCAAAAAGGGCATAAAGCCTATAATGATGCGTCGGATGGATGGTCCAATTGACTTATACCCCTGATTGATTCTCCACTGTATCCAATGCTTAACGGAAACCTTAAGATTGTGAACTCTATCTAAAATCTGAAAATCTAAAGTGCTTTCCTTTTTGCCATCAATAATCTCCCAGATATCATTATCAAAAGTATATATTTTTACTTTATCATTATGGTAAAATCCTTTATCAAGCAGATTATCTTCTATCATAATATCCAAAACATCTTTCAGATATATAGAGCCTGAATTAGTAAATTCTTTAATAGTTTGAAGGACATGTGTGCGATTTAAATCTTTGGGCTTTAAATGTAGAAAACGTTCACATACTCTATCGCATTTTGGAATAGAGATGTGTGGATTCCTAGTGATGGCTTCAGCAACATACCATTGTACTGTTCTTTCTGATGTTTTGATAGATTCTGAATTTATGCCTATATATTTACTGGCCATCCCCAGTTTGTTAAAATCTTTGTGTAGGAGATTGTATGAAGCAGCAGGCATAATAAATGCTCTGAAAAAATCATTTCTTATACTATTTTGTCTGCGAACAGTAAATTTAGTCAAAACTTTATCGCTCGAGTTTCTAAGTTGAAAGCGTGTCATCTTTGAGATTGGTGTATTCCATAAATCTTCTACTAATAATAAATGCGAATTTGAAAAAGACTCTGTGTGCTGTTTGGGCTTATCATTTATAATTAAATATGATATGAAATCTCCAACGATCATTTTTGAAGAGGTAGTATGCACTTCTCCTGCTCTTGAAAGTACCCATGCCTTAAATTGCTTGAATCCTAAAACTGTACTTCTTTTTGGTTTTTTGACATTTGACATTAATATTCCTTGAGCATAGTAGAATAGAGATCAGAAAAGACATCACTAAGTGATGAAGCAATTTCTTCATCAGATGTGTGAGTATACCTCTGTGTAGTTATTATGGACTGATGTCCAAGCACGTCCTTAACGAGTGTCAAATCATTAGTTAGTCTAAGAAGATCGGTTGCGAAAGTGTGTCGCAGGTCGTGTGGAACAAAGTGTGTATTCTCCTCGTTTCTTATTGTATATACATTAGCTCTAATGCAAGCTGCTTTAAGATTACTGCGAAAAGTATCTTGGGACAAAGAACCTCCTTTTTTAGATGATCCTCCATTTCTGATTGTAGTAAAAAGAATACGGTGTTTTATTCCTCGTCCTCTTCCTATACTACCTTGCTTCTGTAGGGGCTTTATATAGTGACGTAAAGAGACATAAAGACCAAAAGGTATATAAAATACTCTAGAGCCTGTCTTTGTCCTACCTTTAAGCCTATCCCTTGTCCTATTATCTTCAAGTTGTATGGGAATGATAGGAGAACTTTCAACAGCAGGAATGCTGTCTATAGTAAGGCTAAATAACTCGGATATTCTTAGGCCAGAAAAATAGAATAGGTCAAAAATTAATTGATCTCTAGAATTTAATGAATTGCGTATCTGTACCCGTTGAGTTAGGGAAATGTATTCAGGATGTTTCTTCCATTCCTTGACACTCCAAGTAGATATTTTTTTCTGGTAGCCATATCGATTACTTGTGTTTCTTGCTCCACAAATTGACTTTAGTTTTAATGGAATACTGTTCATTTCATGCCAGCTCATAAAGCTATTTATGGCAGCCACTTTTCTGTTCCATGTAGAATTTGAAATAGCAGAAGTTTTTCCAAGATATAGTTGGGGTGAAGCACGTTCATTCTTGGGCTGAAACTCCCACGTCTGAAAATCTTGAATATGCTTGTTCTCCATCTCTGAGAATATTAATCCTCTACTATGCATAAACATATAAAGATCCCTAAGATCTTCAGCGTATCCTTTTATCGTGTTTGGTGAGTATCCTTTACGTTTCAATAACGCAAGATATCTAAATACAGGAACAATCAGTAAACCACTAGAATCAAACACTCCCCACTCACTTGTTAAAGTATGACGAAAGACCACAAAATTACTCATTTGTATACCCTTTATATTAATTGTAAAATATGCTACCACATTATTACGAATAGGGGACAAAAATATGTCAAATTGAAAGATTATGCTTTTTTGACTATGAAGTGCCTAGTGCATCGACATTCATGGAGAATAGAGTTGTATATAAAAATAAATGCTAGATAACTGTGTCAAAAAGCACATATATTGCCATGTAAATTCCTTCTATAATCTTAAAAGAATAATATCGTATTTCTGATATAATACAAATAATTTTAACACAGGAACCATCATGTCAAAACATTTTACATCTATTCTCTCCCATTACTTTGGAAAATTTGCTTCAAAAGAATTTTCACCTACAGCTCAAAATTTCATTAACAAAAGTTATGTGAAACTTATGGGGTTGGATATGT